>Ga0181574_10000195_pt1 | contig 56617 bp, 47 predicted proteins | sample 101ome_24_FD_145600 | JGI IMG/M metagenome (GOLD analysis project Ga0181574, IMG submission 145600) | Coastal salt marsh microbial communities from the Groves Creek Marsh, Skidaway Island, Georgia - 101410AT metaG (spades assembly) | ecosystem: Environmental > Aquatic > Marine > Intertidal zone... | reverse complement strand
ACCCTTGAGCACCACGGTCACTGCGCGATAGCCGGGCTGCTTGTGTTCGTGGGTGTTGCGCGAAAGCCAGCGCAAGAAAATCGGATTGCTGTGCATCTCTGTTGGGGGAAGATCGGTTTTGTACGCGGGCGGCGAAAATGCCTTTTGGAGAGGTTCAAGTCGCTCGGCTGTCAGCGTGAGTTCGCCATTTCGTAGTCCGACCCATTCGCGATCGACGGCGTCGCGAAACGCATCAATGCCCATGGCTCTTACAAGAATCTTAATGCGCGCTTTGTACTTGTTGTCTCGACGGCCCAATGCGTTATAAACCCGCAGAATGGCCTCTAGATAGGACAGTAAATGTTTTATGGGTAGCCATGGAACTAGCTCAGTGCCGATGACGGGAGTTCTGCCAAGACCGCCTCCGACAAGCACTCTGCACCCGAGTTCACCCGCCCGCGCTTGGAGGGCAATACCGACATCGTGAGCGTAGATGGCGGCCCTGTCATCGGCACTGCCGCTGACTGCTATCTTGAATTTTCTGGGCAGATACGCAAATTCGGGGTGCAGCGTTGACCACTGGCGAATCAGCTCGCAAATAGGTCGAGGATCGATGACCTCATCGTGAGCCACTCCTGCCAGAGCATCCGTTGTGGTGTTACGTATGCAGTTACCGCTGGTTTGAATGCAGTGCATATCCACTTTGGCTAGCTCCTCGAGGATTTCGGGTACATATTCAAGCGAGGGCCAATTAAGCTGAAAGTTTTGCCGGGTGCTTACATGGGCATACCCTTTGTCAAAGCGCCGGCTGATTGCCGCGATCTGCCTCACTTGAGTCGTATTCATGAGGCCGTAGGGAACCGCTATGCGGAGCATGGGTGCTTGACGCTGGAAGTAGAGGCCATTCTGAAGCCGCAAAGGACGGAAAGCCTCATCACTTAACTCGCCATTCAAAAACCGCCGGGTTTGATCCTTAAATTGATTGGCACGATCTTGCAGAAGTTGCCGGTCTGCGGCTTGATAGTGATACACGAGGCATCCTTTCACTTTACTTTGGAGGCCGCTTTATTCCACAATACGCGCGGAATTTATATACCTTTTCTATACTATTTAGGAGATTTTATATGGCTAAAAGTAATATGTCAGACGGCGCTGCGGATGGCCTTGCAGCGGTGGTCGTGATTTCAGTGGTTGTGATCTGGGCTTACGTGTATCTCGCAGGAATGCCCGCCTGATTAGAAAGGCGTTTTGCGACCGAGCGCTGTGGCTACTGATATGACTACTGGATTGTTACGAGGTTGACGATGGTGGCAACAGTCGCGATAAAAAGGAACGTAAATACAATGCCAGCCACAATGAAGTGACTGGCTTTTCCGTCGGTAAAGTCTCGCTCCCGATTCTTGCTGCTTTGGACCCCCAGCGCTGCGGCGAGCACACTTTGTAACAGCGCCCTCAAGCCGGGTGGCTTCTGTTGTTGTTGAGGGTTGTCATTCATGAATTGGGTCCTATCTGTGCGCCCGTATTTCTAAGCGCCGCAGTATATAGCAAGCTACTACAAGCGATACCTCGCGGTAATGCGGATAATTGAGAAGCCCACTAGCCCAGGACGGGTGCGAGCCAACTGCTAAGTTCCTCGGTCGACATGGACTTCCTCGGCGCTAATTTCTGCACTTGATCCGTCCCGATAGTGCCCACAGAAAAGTATTTTGCTCGGGGGTGAGAAAAATACCATCCCGCCACTGTCGCCGTGGGTAACATCGCAAAGGAATCGGTCAGTGACACCCCGCAGTTGTCGTAACCACTTAGCAGGTCAAAGAGGGTTTGCTTCTCCGTGTGGTCAGGACAGGCCGGATACCCGGGGGCTGGCCGGATGCCTCTGTAGCGTTCTCTGATGAGATCGTGATTATCCAACGACTCATTGGCGTCATAACCCCAGTAGTCAATTCGCACCTGCCGGTGAAGGTGTTCCGCCATTGCTTCGGCCAGGCGGTCCGCGAGGGCCTTCAGCATGATTGAATTGTAATCATCGTGATCCGCTTCGAATGCGGCTACCCGTTCGGCGACCCCGTGACCTGCAGTGACACAAAAGCCCCCCAAATAGTCGGTAGGCCCATCCTCTTTCGCAATAAAATCTGCCAGTGACAGATTGCACTCCCCCGGTCGCTTCTGCATCTGCTGACGCAAGTGGTGCAGCGTTGCAAGTGGCTCGCTCTCGTTATCATAGAGAACGATGTCGTCCCCATTGGCGCGATGAGCTCGCCAGAAACCGAGGGCCGCTTTCGCATCGAGCCAGTTTTCGTCGATTATCTTCTCAAGCATGGCTTGCGCATCAGAAAAGAGGCTTCGGGCTTGCTCACCAACAATGGGATCTTCCAAAATGCCCGGGAACTTGCCATGTAAATCCCATGTAATAAAAAATGGCGTCCAGTCAATCAGGGGTACAACGTCCTCGAGCGGGTAGCGCTTGAAGATCTTCAGACCGGTAAACGTGGGTGTGGGCGGGGTGTAATCATCCCAGCCGCCATCAAAGCCATTGGCAAGAGCCTCCTGATAGCTTAATCGCTTTTGTTTTTCCTTCCGCTTGTTAACGCGCTCTGCGATCTCACGATAGTCCTCGGTGGTTTGTTTAATGAGCTGCGACTTGTCTGCTCCCATGAGTTTGGTAGCAACGGCTACACTTCGAGACGCATCAGGGACATAGATCACGCCATCATTGCTGTAGGCGGGGCTTATTTTTACAGCGGTATGGGCCTTGGATGTAGTTGCCCCGCCGATCATCAAGGGAATGTTGAAATCGAGGCGCTGCATCTCTGCGGCAACGTGCGCCATCTCTTGCAAGGATGGCGTGATCAATCCCGATAAACCGATGATATCCACGGCTCTCTCTTTTGCGACGCGCAGAATATCGTCACAGTGCACCATGACCCCCAAATCGATAATCTCAAAGTTGTTGCACTGGAGCACAATGCCTACAATATTTTTGCCGATATCGTGAACGTCCCCTTTTACCGTGGCCAATAAAATTGTGCCGTTGGTGCTGGGTGTGCCCGTGGATTTTTCGGCTTCGATGTAAGGCTGTAAATAAGCGACCGCCTGTTTCATCACTCGAGCAGATTTAACCACTTGGGGCAGGAACATTTTGCCCTCGCCAAATAAATCTCCAACGATATTCATGCCATCCATGAGAGGTCCTTCGATGACTTGAATAGGTCTGTCCGCCGCGACGCGCGCTTCCTCGGCATCTTCCTCTATGAATGTGCTTATCCCTTTGACGAGAGCGTGTTCCAGACGCTTTGCCACGGGAAGATCTCGCCAGGCGAGGTCTTCCTGTCGTCCTTGACCCGAGTGACTCTGGTAGCCCTGAGCGATATCCAACAACCGCTCGGTTGCCTGTGCTGAACGATTCAATACCAAATCTTCAACCGCATCCCGGAGTTCGTCAGGCAGTTCATCGTATACCGCTAACTGCCCCGCATTTACGATAGCCATATCGAGACCAGCAGCGATAGCGTGGTAGAGAAAAACGGAATGAATTGCCTCGCGAACAGGGTTGTTACCTCTGAAGGAAAATGAAACGTTCGACACGCCGCCCGAGACTTTGGCGCCCGGCAGAGATTGTTTTATCCATCGGGTCGTCTCGATAAAATCTACAGCGTGGTTATCGTGGGCCTCAATGCCGGTTCCAATAGCGAAAATATTGGGATCAAAAATGATGTCATTTGGATTGAAGGCGAGACGCTGGGTCAGCAAATCATAGCTGCGCCTGCAAATCGATTTCCTGCGATCGAGGGTGTCGGCTTGTCCGTCTTCATCAAATGCCATCACCACAACTGCTGCACCATACTGCTGGCACAATGCAGCCTGTGAGAGAAACTCCTCCTCACCTGATTTGAGGCTGATTGAGTTGACGACGGGTTTTCCCGCAATGCACTTCAGCCCCGCTTCAATCACAGGCCAGGCGGAGGCATCAATCATAAAAGGGACTTTACAGATTTCCGGTTCTGCGGCGGCCAGGGAGAGGAATCGGGTCATCGCTGCTTCCGCATCAAGCATCCCCTCATCCATATTGATGTCGATTATTTGCGCACCGTCCTCTACCTGAAGTCGAGCAACTTCAAGAGCCTCGTCATACTTATCCTCCAGAATAAGCTTTTTAAAGCGAGCCGAACCCGTAACGTTGCAACGCTCCCCTATGTTGACAAAGTTTTTTCCCTCAAAGGTGAAGGCTTCCAGTCCGCTCAGGTGTGTACCCGGTGCGGCCTCGGGAATCTTGCGTGGCGACACGTCTTTCAGGCCCGATGCGATCGCCCGAATATGGTCGGGAGTGGTTCCGCAGCAGCCCCCAGCGAGATTAAGAAACCCTCTGGCAGCAAAATCACTAAAGTCCTGGCGCATGACGTCGGGGGTTTCGTCATAGTCGCCAAATGCATTGGGTAGGCCCGCGTTCAGGTGTGCGCCGAAGTAACAGGTAACAACCTTAGAAAGTGACTCGAGAAAGGGTCGTATTTCTTTGAATCTTCTGCCGCAGTTGCTCCCAACGATGAGAGGTTTGGCATGAGCAATCCCATGCCAAAATGCTTCCGGTGTTTGCCCTGACAGAAGTCGACCACTGGTATCGGGAAAGGTCGCCGATATCATCAGTGGTAAGCTAGTTCCGGTTTCTTGCATTGCGAGGTCGCAAGCCAAAATGGCGGCTTTTGCATTTAGCGTATCGAACACGGTTTCAATCATGAGTAAGTCAACGCTTTCTTCTATGAGTGCAATTGCTGCATTCTGGTAATCCGCTACCAGCTGATCGAACGTGATATTACGCGCCCCCGGATCATTCACGTCTGGGGAAATTGATGCCGTGCGTGGTGTTGGTCCGAGTACGCCAGCAACAAACCTTGGCCTCGAAGGGTCTTGGGATGAAATTAGATCGGCGGCTGATCGGGCAATCCGAGCACCCTCTCGGTTGAGGTCGCTGATAATGCCCTCGAGTCCATAGTCCTCCTGAGCGACGGCTGTGCTATTGAAGGTGTTTGTGCAGATGATATCCGCGCCGGCTTCAAGATAGGCTATGTGTATGGCCTTGATTGCCTGGGGCTGTGTGATGTTGAGGAGGTCGTTGTTGCCCTTCAAATCCTTGACCGAATCTGTGAACGCCGTGCCTCTAAATTCCTTTTCTTGAAACTCAAGCGCCTGAATCATTGTGCCCATGGCTCCGTCGAGGATCACAATGTTCGTTGAGAGTGCATCCAGAAGTGCTTGGGCACGGGGGTGGGTGTAACTTGGGTATGGCAGGAGAGAGTTCATAGGACGCGTTTTCAGTCAGATTTCCGCCACTATATCAAAATATATTGATGAAGTAATAAGCCCATCAAAAAAATTTGATTAACTAAATGACCCTGCAAACTCGGGGTCTAGCTCCTCATTCCTGTGTTAACCTAGCGCCGTAGTCAGGTATTGAGACGCGCGTAGCGCAGGAAATGAATCACATGATCACTATCACTGAAACGGCTAAAGAGTACTTGGCAGAGTTGTTGGGCAAGCAGGAAGATGCCTTGGGGGTCCGGGTGTTTATCAACAATCCTGGAACGCCCCGCGCTGAGACCTGTATTGCCTACTGCCGCTCTGAGGATATTCAGGAAGACGACACCGAGGAGGATTTTGGATCGTTTAAAGCCTGGTTTCAGGGGCGAAGCATCCCGTTTCTGGAAGATGCGCTTGTTGACTACAACAAAGACAAATTCGGTGGGCAACTGACTATCAAGGCCCCTAATGCAAAAATGCCGCGGGTTAGCGATGACAGCCCGGTAGAGGACCGGATTAATTACATCCTTTACAACGAGGTGAATCCCTCCCTCGCAGCTCATGGCGGTGAGGTGTCGCTCGTGGAGGTGACCTCGGATCAATTCGCCATTTTGCAATTTGGTGGTGGCTGCCAGGGGTGTAGCGCGGTGAGTATCACCCTCAAGGACGGTGTCGAGAAAACACTCCTAGAGCAGGTGCCAGAGTTAGCCGGTGTTCGGGATTCCACTGACCATAGCGACCGTAGCCAAGCGTATTACTAAACTTTGTCGTGCCTGCGGGCACTGATCACCGGCTTCAGGCTGGAGGCTAGCTCTCTGAGGAGTGAGGCCGTTGTGTCCCAGTCGATACAGCCGTCAGTCACCGAGACTCCGTAGCGTAGATCTTTCAGGTCGTTGGGTATTTTCTGGTTGCCAGCGTTGAGGTGGCTCTCGAGCATCAGACCGATGACGGATTCATTGCCCTCAACGATTTGGCGCACAACGTCCTTCGCTACAAGGGGTTGTAACTCGGGCTGCTTGTCCGAGTTCGCATGACTACAGTCCACCATGATGTTGTTTTGCAGACCGGCTTCCCTCAGCGCAACCTCGCACTGGGCAATGTGAACGCTATCGTAGTTAGGTCCGCTACTACCGCCCCGGAGAACCACATGCCCGTAGTGGTTACCCCGAGTTTCAAATATCGAGACTTTGCCTTCGCTGTTGATACCGAGGAAGCGATGGGGATTGCACACCGACTGCATGGCGTTGATGGCGACGTCCAGGCCCCCATCCGTGCCGTTCTTGAAGCCCACAGCAGAAGAGAGTCCGCTTGCCATTTCACGATGGGTCTGCGACTCGGTTGTCCTTGCTCCAATGGCGGACCAGCTAATTAAATCCTGCAGATACTGGGGTGTGATCGGGTCGAGGGCCTCGGTCGCAGTAGGAAGCCCCAGCGCCAGAATATCGCGGAGCAGGGCTCGGCCCAATGTGAGGCCAGCTTCTATATCGAATGAGTCATCCATGTGGGGATCATTGATGAGGCCCTTCCAGCCCACCGTTGTTCTGGGCTTTTCAAAGTACACCCGCATCACAACATAAAGGGAGTCAGCGACTTCGGTGCTCAGTGCCTTAAGTCGCTTGGCGTAGTCCATGGCAGCATCAATATCATGAATTGAGCATGGGCCTACTACGACCATCAGTCTAGGATCCCTTCGATCCAGGATGGCCTCAATGGTCTTACGGGTTGCGGCCACCTGCTCATAAATGTCTTCGGTAACCGCTACACTGTCGCGTAATGCGGCAGGTGCTATTAAAATTTTCTGGGAAGCAACATTAACGTTGTGAATGCTTGGATTGGACATGGTAGTTTCTGGTTGGCCTTTCACAGATGTGGGACACCCCATGAGCCAATCTTTGAATCATTTGGTGTCGCGAGAATTCAACGGGACGCGAAGTCTAAACACTAATAATCTCGGCGTCATTGCCTGCAGCGAAGACAGGTGTGGTAATCGTGCCTAATTTTGTCGACATCTCACCGATTCGGACTGCACTTGAACGTGGCGATCTCGTTCTTACACACAGCTTGCGTTTGGCGCGTGAAGTTCGCCATGCCTTCGCATCGGTGCAAGCACCCCTCGATGATGAGTCCGCGGTGACCGTTGCAGCTCGGGTTCTTCCCTTGGAGGCCTGGTTTGAATCTAGTTGGCGCGAGCGTGTGGAATCAGGGGAACTGCCGGTCAGGCGCTTGCTTTCCCGATTTGAAGAGCGACTGCTGTGGCGGCAAGTCATCGAGGAGAGTCTTGAGCAAAAGGGAGATTTCCGGCTACTACTTCCCGCGGTCGCAGCGGAGCGAGCCAGTCAGAGCAGGCGGAGCCTGTTGCTCTATGCTAACGCGTACCCAGACGTCATTTCTGATCCAAGGTTTCATTATGATCTGGACGGCAAGGTGTTTGCCGACTGGTCGCAATCATTTGATCGGCGCCTGAAGGCAAGCGAGTGCATTACCCGAGAGGAAGCCTTCCATGAACTCCTACAGCTGCCACCAGTCGAGGGCTGCGTTGTTGTGCCTTTTCACATGCCCCCGGTTCCCCCGCTTTTTGCAAGGCTGATGGATCATTTGGGGGCGGGTTCGCCATCGGACACGATTGGGCGTGTGGCAACCTCGATCGAGGTTGCGCCCACGCTCCCAGGTGCTCGTTTTATTGACAGAGAGTCAGAGCTGGCTGCAGCGGCATGCTGGGCCTTTGAACATTTCAGTCAGAGCAGAACCCCTTGCGCGATCGTATTGTTGGATTCGACAAATCAGCGCGCCAGCCTTGAGTACCACCTTCGTCGTGAGTTCGGCTGCCTTGGAGAACGCTATGATCGGTTGCCAGCCAACTTCTCCTCCGGTATGTCTCTGGCAGAGGCGCCAATGTATCGAGACGCAATGCTTGGGTTGCGTGCGGGCCTCATGCCGCTATCACGGCATGAAGCGTTGAGACTGGTCAACTCACCTTTTTTACTTCCGATGGGCTTTGCAGAGACCGCGGTTGGGCTTGGGTTCATCAAGGCATTGTTTGACCTTGGAACAGAGACCGTAGCCGCCGCCGATTTTCGCCACTTGGTTAATCGACTCGCGGGCAAAACCGTGCTCAAGGAGATTGTCACGCTGTCTCAAGCCCAGAGCCGGCATTTGTCCGTTCGCCAGTCGGGACACCATTGGGTTGGCGTGATTAGGGAGCGGTTGGCCGCGTGGGGTTGGCCCGCCAGAGACAATCTCGATTCAATGGAGTTCCAACAAGTTCAGCGGCTGGAGTCGTCATTGGATGCCTTTGAGACCACGATATCCCTCTGTGATTTGGTGACCTACGAGGAGGCCTTGCAGCACTGGCATGCTGTTCTCGCCGATACAGTTTTTCAGCCACAAACCGTCCGGTCTTCTGTTCAGGTTCTCGATGCCAGGGAGGCAATTGGGCTCAGTTTCTCCAAGGTCTGGGTTTGTGGATTAGATGCGGAAGCGTTACCAAAATCTGTGCGTTTTCACCCGTTTATTCCTGCAGCCATTCAGCGAGAACTGGGGATTGCTGAAGCCAGTGAGCGAGCACAGCAGATCTACGCGGATTTCCTGGTTTCCGGCTGGCAGCAGTGTTATGACGAGGTGATAGCGAGTTTTAGTCCTGTGACAGCTGGCGAGGAGACCCATCCTAGCGAGTTCTTGGGTGACTCTGGTCGTTCTGTCGCTCGGGAAGTTTTGCTGGATGACTCGACGGATCAATCGGTGGTGGAGTTGGAGTGGGTCGGGGATACGGCGTCTCCCATCAAGGCAGGAAGTAAGCTCCTGGGAGGATCCGCGCTGTTGAAAAATCAGGCCTTGTGTCCTTTCAAGGCCTGGTCGGATCATCGTCTTGGTATTTCTGAGCCCGCGGGTGTTATCTCGGGTTTGTCGGCAGCCGAACGAGGCTCCTTCGTCCACCATGTTTTAAGGTGCCTGTGGATGAAGATTCAGCAGGCAGATACGCTCAATCAAAGCTCACCTGCGCAGCGGGCACAATGGATTGAAGAGGCTGTTGATGCGGGCATGAAAGCCCTTGAGGCCGACGCAGAAAAGCATGGCGTGTCCTTGGGGACCCGGGCGGGCAGGGTGTGTCTTGATCTTGAGAAGCGACGGGTGACCAAGTTGGTGGCTGAATGGCTCGATGTTGAGTCCCAGCGATTCGAAACTTTTCGGGTCGTTGATTGCGAATATGACACGTCGATAGAGCTGTCTGGGCTCAATTTAAAGCTGCGTTTGGACCGAATTGATGAATTTCCGGATGGACGGCGGTTGGTGATTGACTACAAGACGGGTGCCGTGCAGCGTAAAGCATTACTTCAAGAGAGGCTAAAGGAGCCGCAACTTCCACTCTACGCGCTCCTCGATGAGCGTATTGAAGGAATTGCCTACGCGAAGGTCGGTGTATCCGGAAAATTGGATTTTACATGGCTTGGCGAAGACCTTGGCCTTAAACAGCTGAGCAGAGGATCAGACGATCTGAGCAGTCAGACGCGAGACTCTGTGATACCCATTGAGGGATGGGAGCACCTCAGGAGACTCTGGCGGTCCCGGCTGGAGGCCTTGGCCACGGAATTCGTATCGGGAAATGTATCCGTAACCCCATCGGCAGAGGCTTGTCGACACTGCAGTTACTCGGGCATATGTCGTTTTGAAGATGAGCTTACTTTCTTCGATGAGGAGTCCGACTCGTGACTGGCGATGCCAAAGCCCGAGTCGAGGCTCTCGACCCCTCTAGAAGTTTTTGCGTAACTGCACCTGCGGGGTCGGGAAAGACCGAGCTGTTGACTCAGCGCATCCTCTCCTTACTCGTCGGGGTCGATCATCCGCAACAAGTCCTGGCGATTACCTTTACTCGCAAAGCCGCCGCCGAGATGCGTGCTCGTTTAATGGAAAAGCTTGAGCAAGCCCAAAATAATGAGCCCGTCGACGAGCCTCATGATCAGGTGACGAGAGATCTAGCCGTGGCGGTTCATCAGAGGGCAGAGCGATGCGGTTGGAGGCTTGCGCCCTCGAGTTTCAACCTGAGAACTATTGATAGCCTGTGCGGGGATCTCACCCGCCAGATGCCAATTCTCAGTGCGCTTGGAGGGACAGCTGAGCTTGTTCAGAACGCGCACCCTCTGTACGAGCAAGCGGTCGAGCAGTTGCTTGAGCAGGCGGAGGACGAGGGCAAAACAGGTGAGGCCCTGCAGTCTTTGCTGCTTCACTTTGATAACGATTGGAGTAGGCTCAAAACGCTTCTGGTAGCGTTACTCCACCGCAGAGCCGACTGGGCGGGGCGCCTTGGTATGCATCACGCGCCTGAGGCATCAGAACAAGCGCTTGTGGCAACGGTTAGCGCTCTGTGCGAGGCAGTCCTCGGCAGACTGACAAGCAGTTTGGGCAGCCGCGCCTCAAGCTTAAAAGACTTGTTCGCTTATGCTCAGCAGCAGCTTGGTCACAATACTTTTCCGTTCATTGGCGAAACCGATGCTGCGCCGCTCGCGGGCGAAGTAAGGATGTGGCAGGAAGCTATTGGGTTGTTAATCACCAAGAAAGGAGAATGGCGAAAATCGTGGAATAAAAATCAGGGCTTCCCTCCGGAGGAAAGGGCGAAGAAAGAGGAAATTGCTGGTCTTGTGGCGGACTTGCGGCAAGAGGAGGGGGCGCTACTTGAGCTTTTTGATGAATGCCTAAGGTTACCCCGGATCACTGAGGGTGATCCCAGCTGGGAGCTGGTGTTAAAGTTGAGCCATCTGCTGCCGATTCTGCAGGCGCAACTCCTTTTGGTCTTTCAGCGAGAGAATCGCGTTGATTACACCCACATCGCACTGGCAGCCGAACAGGCTCTGGGGGAGGATGACGACCCCACCGATTTAGCGCTGCGATTCGATTACCGGCTACAGCACATCCTCGTCGACGAGTTTCAGGATACCTCTGACCAGCAATATCGCCTGCTCTCTCGATTGACACGAGGTTGGGCGGACCACAACGAGGCTGGACTACCCCCCCGTACCCTTTTTCTGGTCGGGGATGGTATGCAGTCCATTTATGGTTTTCGCTATGCCAACGTGGGAATCTTTCTCGACGCCCGTGCAAATGGCCTGAGCGGCTTAAAGCTGACGCCGCTCGAGCTTCGGAGTAATTTTCGCTCCACGGATCAAGTCGTAAGTTGGGTGAACAGAGTTTTTTCGAAAATCCTTCCTGAGGCTGATGATCCCTCCCGGGGTCAAGTCCGTCACGCCAGAGCTGAGGCAACACGTCGCGCCAATGGCAAATCGTCGGTAGACGTTCATGTGTTTGAGGACGCGGATGGCAGTGCCGAGGCGTCTTTTGTAACCCAGCGGATTATGGATCTGCGAGAAGGGGCGCCATCGGCAACTATAGCGATCCTCGTTCGCGCCCGATCTCATGCTTATCCTGTCATGGAGGCTCTCGAGCAAGCAGATATCGAATTTGTGGCCCGAGATTTTGACCCCCTGAAATATAGACCGGCGATCAGGGATCTGATGTCAGTATGTCGTTGGTTGGCGAATCCCAGTGATGAGATCGCTTCAACAGCTCTATTGCGTGGTCCATGGTGTGGGCTGACAGTAGATTCGATAGAGTTGCTGATCACTAATCAAGCACGCCCATTTTCCCTGAGGGGGAGCCTTCATCAGGGTCACCTGGCGCGCGGGATAAAAAGTGAGTATCAGCTCAAGGAACAAGAACTCGAGCGACTGTCGCACTTGCTTCAAGTCCTTGATTGGGCGCTCGATCATAAGGATCGGATGGCCCTGCCTGTTTGGATTGAGCAAGTCTGGTTGAGACTCGGTGCTAATCTAATGCTAGACGCCAAAGCTCATGCGGAGGCTCGCTGTTTCTTTAGATTGCTCGCCGAAGCGGAGCGCTTCGGCGTGGGCTTGGATCTTGCCTGGTTGGACCGAGAGCTTGAGGTGCTGTACGGGCGTCAAGCTACGGAGGTCGCGGCTGTCGAGATCATGACGATTCATAAAGCCAAGGGGCTGCAGTTTGATCATGTGTTTTTACCGATGATGCACAAGGCTACGGGCGGGCAGGATCGCGATCTGCTCCGATGGCACTGGCTGAAGGACACTCGCGCAGATGGCCTGCTTATCGCCGCAAATGATCGTCGTGATCCGCAGGAGCCTAGCTTGTACAATTATCTAAATTGGCTCCAGCGAAAAAAAGATGCGGCGGAGCTTCGTCGATTGATTTATGTTGGTGTGACTCGTGCGCGTGACAGTGTCTGTATAAGTGCTGGCCATAATCCTGATTCTGAGTGGCCCAAGTGGCCATCGACAAACACAGGGCTGGGCGTACTGCGCGAGGCGGTGGCAGAGGAGGTGGTTTTCCATCCTTTGTCTGAAGAGGAATCGGCAAATGATGAGGAGTTTGAGGGTGTTACGGGCTTTCTTCGATTGCCCTTGGACGCGCTACCGACAATAAGCCCAAGCAACAAGGATGATCAAGAAGATGCCGTTGGAGCGATCCGCGCTTCTGCGATGGGCGAGGAGATTGGCGAGGATAAACGCCGCAGCAAGCAGATAGACAGGGATGCTTTGTATCAGCCGGGCAATCGTCTGGAGCGTCTGGTGGGTATCTGTTGTCACCGTATTCTTGAAATTCTCTCTACGCGGCAAACTCTGCCAGATGCAGTTGATCCGCCTATTCTTGGTGCAATTGATTTGTCGCTCAGATCTTCAGGCCTAGAAAACGCCGGTCTTGAAAACGCCAGGGAGCAAGTTATTGCAATTATTAACACCACACTGGCGGACGATAAAGGCCGGTGGATTTTAAAAAATAGGCCTGGCAGTTCAAGCGAAATGAGCGTTGACGTTCTGCTCGAGGAAGGGCTTCAGTCTCGAATTGTGGATCGCGTATTTCACGACGAGGATACAGGTATCAGGTGGGTGGTTGACTATAAGACCAGTCGCCGTTCCGAGGGTGAGAGCGTTGAGGATTTCCTTGAGCGAGAGAGCAATCACTATCGCGAGCAGGTCGCTAATTATGTCGATTTGGTGGGTCGGCTTGATGAGGGCGGGGGTGAGGTGCGAGGGGCGCTGTATTTTCCGGTGGAGTCCCTATGGTGCCCACTGATATAGAGACTGACATTGTGGTGCATATCGATACTGGTTTTGCGCGTCTTTCTTGCCTTGAGGGTTTATGCTGATGGGGGATAGAAGCGGCCAGCGATGGGGCATTTTCTTGAGTCTTGTCGCCAATTCGGTCTGGGGTGCAGCGGCGTTGTATTGGATGGAAACCAAACCGGTGGCACCGATTGATGTTCTCGCCCACCGTGCTACCTGGACTTTGCCGGCAGCGCTACTGGTGCTCGTGGTTGCCGGACGTTTGAGCTCGACGCTTGGATTTCTAAAGGACTGGAAAGTCCTCAGAGTCATGGGCCTTGCCGCTTTTTTGATTTCGATCAATTGGGGCGTATTTCTCTATGCTGTGACAACGGGTCGGGCGACGGAAGCTAGTCTCGGCTATTTTCTACTACCAATCCTAACGGTGCTAGCCGGCGTGATGATCTTCCGTGAGCGCCCGTCGCTGCCCCAGCGAATTGCTATCGGGATGGCGACCTTGGGTATTGTTGTTCAAGTCGCGGCTGAGGGAGGGATACCGATCGTGTCGCTCGCGCTCGCTATTTCTTTCGCTTTGTATAGTGTTATTAGAAAGCAGGTGTCGGTCGATGCAATGCAGGGCCTGTTTCTTGAGTCACTATTTTTGATGCCAGCAGGATTGGCGTGGTTGATGCTGCATCAGTGGGCAGGTCTGGGTCAGTTCGGCCTTAAAACGGATTTCTTCCTGTTGTTTGCTGGTGCCTTCACCGCTATCCCTTTGCTGACTCACATAACAGCTTCGCGTTTGTTGCCACTGTCTACCGTTGGCTTACTCTCTTACATCGGTCCTACCCTGCAGCTACTTGTCGCCCAAACCCTGCTGGGAGAAAGTCTTAGTATGATGACTTTACTGTCCTTTATTTTTGTTTGGTGTGGCCTAGGCTTCATCATTCAAGACAACATTAGGTCCTATCGAAAAATCCGAAAAGCGGGAATGCACCCCCCCCCATGACGTGATTTATATGGGATCACCGGATGTTAATGACGGATGCTCCCAAGCTGCCCAATTTTTATTGATCCTTTTAATGGAGCTCAGTGATCGCCTGTTGCATAGTGGATAACAGACATCTGCGGATATTTTTTTTCACGAAGTTGGCGATTAAACAGCAAGTTGTGCAGATGAAGGGTATGTAATTTTCGAATACTACTTTTCAGTTGTCTATTGACCATTATTCGCCTTGATGACGCCAGTTGATTGCTGGCAAATCTCTCCGGCATGACTGTCACATTTTGACTATGCATGAAAGGATAGTGCTGGAAGGACGCGACAAGCACGTAGATTCGGCGAGGGAAATGGCGTTGACCAACGAAAATCGTGATCATCGTGTGATTCAGCTCAGGGATGAGTGGCTGGATCACTTGCGAGTGGAGTTTGAGCAGCCTTACATGGACTCGCTTTCCGCTTTTTTGCGTGCCGAAAAAGCAGCAGGAAAAACGATCTACCCAAGCGGGAAAAATATTTTTCGCGCCCTCAATACAACCGTGCCTAATGAAGTGCGCGTAGTTATTCTGGGACAAGACCCCTATCACGGGCCCGGCCAGGCACATGGTCTAAGTTTTTCAGTAGAGAAGTCTTACCCCATCCCTCCGTCATTACGGAACATCTTCCAGGAGTTAAATCATGATCTTGGCCTCAGAATCTCGAAGCATGGTTGTCTATCTTCCTGGGCAGAACAGGGCGTCTTGCTATTGAACACGGTGCTGACCGTAGAGGCCTCGGCGCCCGGCTCGCATCAGTCTAAAGGCTGGGAGCAATTCACAGATCGGGTCATCGAAGTGGTCAATAGAGTTGCTCAGCCGTCTGTTTTTATGCTGTGGGGGGCGCACGCTAAAAAAAAGGGGGCGATGATAGATCAGGGCAAGCATTGTGTGCTTTTGGCTCCGCATCCGTCACCACTGTCGGCGCACCGCGGTTTTCTTGGCTGCAAGCACTTTAGCTCCGCTAATCAGTTCCTTCAGGAACGGGGCAGGAAGGCAGTCAATTGGGAACTGCCAGAGTGAGAGTTGATCACTCTCTCACTCGGCGCAAGCATGAAACTCCCGTAATAATTCTCCGCTAGCCCCGATGCAGAGCGTGCCGTCGAGCACTTCCTCGGTTGCCTCGACTAGGATTAAAGCACCGTGATCAGCGGGGACGATGGCCACAACGCTTCCTCGGCTCGGACCCTCACTGCCGAGTGAGACAGCGCTACCTAATAGCGGTTGTTCACTGATTGACCCCCTGTAGAGACGGCGCTTGGGTTTTCCTCGCCAGTGTAAGCGTGCGATGATCTCCTGCCCGGTGTAACAGCCTTTATCGAATGCCACCCATCCCGCGAGGTCATAGTTCAAATCCTGAGGAAGATACTTCCCGCTTGTTATCGCTCGGATCCGCACCTCTGCTTCCCGAATCATGGCTTCGCCCCATGGCAGGCCATCTCCGTTTTCGGCGTTCACATCTGATGCCTGCTGCTCGAAGGCTTTAGAGTTTGTCACAAGCAGTTCTGCTGTCTGCCGCGACTTATGTAGCAGCCAGCCATATGGTGTCTGCTCCGCTTCCTCCGGCGGTAGCCCCTCAGCCTGCGAGTTTTGCTTCAACACACCAGTGACAGAGTAGTCGGTGAGTGCTAGTGACGCCCGACTGAACTGGAGATACTTTCCCAAATGGCTCACCAACCAGTTACAAAGGTCAGAGGACACCCGAAGTAGCACTTTTTCCGGGTCGATTACCACGGCCAGAAAGTCGGCGAGAACCCGACCTTTTACGTCACAAAAAACCCCGCAAACCCGAGCCGGATAGATTAGGTCAACGAAATTGGCAGTAGTTTGGCCTTGTAAAAACGATAATGCATCGGGGCCGGTCAGTGACAGCACCCCCTCGTCTGGAAGAGGGTAGAGGCCATTGGCAGAGGTCGGGTTCCAACTCACAGGTTGCTCCTTGGTGACTATTCGCGATCAATAAGAACAGCATCTCGCGGTACTGCTATGTTACCTTTGCAGCCCGCAGGGAAGCCAGAGATTGGACACTGGTGCCTTTAAAACAGGACACATCAGCACGATGACGAACACTGAAATACAAAACCGGATGCGTTGGGCAAGCCGTCGCGGTTTGCTTGAGCTCGATCTATTGCTTGGGCCGTTCGTTGAGGAGGTTTTCCCATTGCTGGATGGCGATCTCCAAAAGGCTTATCGTGCCCTGATGAGCTGTGACGATCAGGATATCCTCAACTGGATTATGGATCGAGCGCAAATTAGCGATGCATCTCTGGCTCCAATTGTGATCAGAATCAGAGAGCATAACGGCTCTAAATTAAAACACAGCGCCGAACCCTAGGGTTGGCATTATGGGGCTTGATCCCCTCGGTATTGGGGAAGCGTGTGCCTCAAGTTGTTGGGGATGCTGCTCGAGGGCCATCGATCAGGGATCAAAATTGAATCCGTGGCGTCGTTATTCAGGTCTGGATGATCCTGATTGAAATGGAGTCCACGACTCTCCTCTCGTTGCAAGGCGCACTCAACCGTCAGGGCGGCCACCTGAGCGAGGTTGCGGAGCTCCAGCAGGGGCCGGCTGATCTGAAACCGCTTGTAGTAGCCATCAATTTCCTCTCGCATGAGGTTGATTGAATTGCGGGCGAACTCTAGCCGACGATCACTACGGACGATGCCGACATAGTCCCACATTAGCCGTCTCAGAGCTTGCCACTGGTGAGTGATAATGACGTCTTCGTCAGAATGTCGCACGCGACTGTCATCCCAGGCGGCTGGTGCCTCTGTCGGTGCAAGATGCTGTTTGTCAACAATGTCTCGTGCCGCGGAGCGAGCATAAACAAAGCATTCGAGCAGTGAATTGCTGGCCATGCGATTTGCGCCGTGCAGGCCCGTGCAGGCGGTTTCTCCGATCACATATAAACCGGGCAGGTCGCTTGCTCCTGCCTGATCGACTACTACGCCGCCGCAAGTGTAGTGTGCCGCGGGCACCACGGGGATGCGGTCGGTAGTGATATCCACGCCAAATTTTAAGCACCGTTCATACACGGTTGGAAAGTGTTGTTTTATGAATTTTGCGGGCCGGTGTGAGATGTCCAGAAATACGCAATCAAGGCCAAGTCGCTTCATTTCATGGTCTATGGCTCTGGCCACAATGTCTCTGGGCGCGAGCTCTCCCCGCTCATCGAAGCGAGCCATAAAGCGCTCGCCATCCGGCAGTTGCAGTACGGCGCCTTCCCCTCGAAGCGCCTCGGTAATCAAGAAGGATTTTGCCTCTGGGTGGTAAAGGCATGTGGGATGAAATTGATTAAATTCCATGTTGGCGATACGACAGCCAGCACGCCAGGCGCTGGCTATGCCATCACCGCTTGCTCCGTCTGGATTGGATGTATAAACGTAAGCCTTGCTGGCGCCGCCTGTAGCGAGCACAACTGCTCTAGCGCTAAAGGCATGTACCTGGTTGGTTTGAGTATCAAGCACGTAGGCACCAACGCACTTTTCGCCGTCGTTGATGAGGTCGACGATACAGTAACCGGGCAATAGGGTGATGTTATCCGCATCGGTTGCTCGTTGGGTCAACACTTCGGAAATAGCGCGCCCAGTCTGATCTGCCGCATGAAGAATGCGCCGATGGCTATGTCCACCCTCCATGGTCAGATGAAACTCTCTGAATTCGGCGTCGGGCATATCATCTCGATAGTCAAAGCGCACGCCTTGCTCGAGCAACCAGTCAACAATCTCTCGAGCTTGGCTCACGGTGAATCGAACGGCATCTTCGTGACACAGGCCCGCCCCAGCGTTGAGCGTGTCAGCGACATGGGCTTCTATCGAGTCCCTATCATGAAGAACCGCGGCCATACCGCCCTGTGCCCAGAAGGTGGATCCTGATGCGATTTGCGACTTGGAAAGCACTGCACACTGATAAGATGTGGGCAGACTGAGGGCTAGACTGAGCCCTGCAGCTCCGCTGCCCACGATTAATACGTCGAATTGGTTTGAGGATGTCATTGAAAACGGGGTGTTGTGATCGCTCGAAGATTTAAGAAATGCCAATAATTTACCGTTTGGCTACCAAAACGGGAACTCTGACCGGTTACAGTAGTCTGAGCAAGCAGCAGGGTTTTGGACTTTCGGATCTCGCTTGCTTGAACACGGTAGTTGAGGCGGTTACGTGACAGCTCGGGAAGCCGATCAGGAATTAGTGCTGAAGGCGCAGCGAGGAGATTCCCGCGCGTTTGATCTGCTCGTGCTGAAGTACCAGAGCCGTGTTGCATCGCTGGTAGCGAGGTTTGTCAATGATGCGGCCGAAGTGGAGGACGTTACTCAGGAAGCCTTCATCAAGGCTTACCGCGCGTTGCCGAAATTTAGGGGGGAGAGCGCTTTTTACACCTGGCTATATCGAATAGCCAGCAACACAGCAAAAAACTATCTCGTATCCAAGGGGCGTAGACCATCAGCCGACGCTGATGTTAGTAATGCTGAATACTTTGAGGAAGCTGAGGCTCTTAGGGATAGCGAAACCCCCGAAAACAGCTATCTGGGCCGGGAGTTGGCGCAGGCGGTGACAGAGGTCTTGGAGTCGCTGCCTGAAGAGTTGAGAATGGCTCTTACCCTGCGGGAATTTGAGGGTCTGAGTTACGAGGAGATTGCTGAGGTGATGGAATGCCCGGTAGGGACAGTCCGATCGCGTATTTTTAGGGCTCGGGAGGCGATTGATGCTCGAGTTCAGAGTCAAATGCAGGGACAATAGGTGGGTGCCTCCAGATGATTAATCGTTTAAGGGTGAGACTATGGTCCGATAAACGTGGTGAGGATAATCAGTGGCATGGTCGGAGATGAAAGTATGGGGTTAGATGACGCGGTACGAGAGTCGATGTCGGCGGTCATGGATGGTGAGGCCAGCTCGATGGACTTCGCGCGAGTACTCAGGTCGGTGCGCAGTGAGTCTGAGGCACGGGAATATTGGCAACGCCTTCAAATCACGAGCGGTGTCCTCAGAACGGGTCAGGCACCCATGGCGATTGATGTCAGTGACGCCGTCCTCGAGACCATAGAGCAGACGCCGACTAAGCGTCGCGTAGGGCCGCTTGGCTCGATGGCGGTGGCGGCATCGGTGACTTTTGCTCTGGTGTTTGGTGGACAGCTACTACAGAATCAAGAGGCTGGTCTGCCACTTGCCACAGTGCCTGGGGTGGTCGTGCCGATTCAAGGCGCCGCGCCGGTTCAGGCGAGCTATGGTGTTGAAATGCCGGCGACATCCTCCCCGGCAAAGGAAACGCGACGAGTTGTGTCCAAGCCGGCAGTCGATGATCTCTATGGACGATTGGCCAGAGAGCAATTTTTACGATTTGGCCGTCAGCATGCTGAGCAGTCTGCCGGTATCCAACCGAACGCGTCTATCGCCCATGCAAGAGTGCCTGGCGAAAAGCCGCAGGATTAAATCGCCACTCATGCTCCGCCCTTCACGATGCGTATTGGCAGGTGTCGCTGCAATCCTCATGACCGCTGCCACTGGCGCGGTCGCCAGTGAACCAGAGGACTGTCAACTCGCCACCCCAGAGGCCCAGCGAGTTGCGGCGGTGCTGGCTTCGGGTGCGTCGACACCCTATCGCGGAACCATTCTCGTTGAATACTCTGGCAAGCGCGAGTTCGTTGCTGTTGAAGAGAGTGGTGCTACTGGACAGTTGATACTTCGCCATCTCAACCGCGCAGCCAACGCAGCACCCGAAGTCCGTCAGATCAATTCTCTGCCCGCCAGAACCCCTTGCCTGCTGGCGAACTTTTATGGTTTTTCAATAGATAGCGGTCAAATCGTCGCGGGTCGCGAGACCTATCGCCTGAGCGTCAGGCCTAAAGATACGCTCAGGCTTGGTTATGTTATGGATGTAGATCGGGTGACGGATGTGCCATTACGTGTTTTGACGCTGACACCAGAAGGGCAGATGCTCGAGCGTTTTGAGTTTGCTCAATTCGAGCCGCGTGAGGTGCAACCCCCATCCCCACGCCAGAAGCAGAGCATCCAGCAACCCTCAATGGGTTTTGGGCTGGCGAGCTTACCCCCGGGATTCAGGGTTATCGATAGCGGGATAAGCCCTGTTGAATATTGGCTTCTCAGCGATGGTTTGGCGGCCATGTCGGTCTATGTTGAGCCCCGTGCCCAGACGGTCAAGCCCGGTGAGGGGGTGGTTGTTAGAGGGGCCACGCTGACTTACACCAAAGGAACCACCGAACAGGCGCTGGTAACGGTTGTGGGTGAAGTGCCTGTCACCACAGCTCGCCTCGTCGCAGAGGCGGTTCGGTCGAGTGAGGCTCCGTAGCAGGCATGCTTAGAGAAACCGGGCGAGTGGTCGCTGTAGAGACCAATGCGGTTTGGGTAGAGACGATTCCCAGCAGTTTATGCGGGCGATGTGCGGCTCGAGCCGGGTGTGGACAGGGGGTTGTTTCACGGGCCTCGGGTGTTCGAGGGCTGGTGCGGGCGTTGGAGTCGAGGGCGGTCGCTGCCAGCGACTGTGAGGTCAACGACGAGGTAGAGATTGAATTACCAGAGACTGCCATTCTGAAAGGATCAGCCTGGGTTTACGGTATGCCTCTGATCCTAGGCCTTACAGTGTCCTTGAGCTTGGAGGGCGCCGGTGAGTTAGCTACCGTAATCGGGTTTGTGGCTGGTTTGGGCTTTGGTTTTTTGGTTGTTCGCCTGACACAGCAGCACTGGGCGTCCAGGCGCGTCTTTGAGCCCTCGCTTGCGGCCAGAAGAACACCAGAGGCACTGATTATCCAGTCATAGCCTTTCACATCTGTCCCTTGGCTGAACGATAATGGTTGTAACGAGATTCCCAGGAGTTGTTTCTATGTACATGAGGTTGCTGGCTTTTCTTTGCCTGATGGTCCCTTTCTCGGCAGTTGCCGAGCTGCCGGATTTCACTGAAATCGTGGAGGACGCCGCACCGGCAGTCGTCAAGATTTTGGTAGAGGCCGAAATGAGTGGGCGTGTTGAGTCTGATCAAATGGATCAGGTGCCCGAGTACCTCCGTCGTTTTTTTGAATTTCGTGGGGATCAGGCGCCGCGGGAAAGACCTCGTCGCAATATGGGCTCGGGTTTTGTTGTCTCCGAAGACGGATACATTGTGACTAATCATCATGTCGTGGAGGGAGCTTCTTCGGTTGTCGTTCGTATGATCGACCGCCGGGAGTTTGATGCCGAGGTCATTGGCAGCGATGTGCGCTCGGACCTCGCGTTGCTGAAGATCGATGCCGAGGATTTGGTGGTGCTGCCGATAGCACAGGATGATGATGTCTCGGTGGGTGAATGGGTACTGGCGATTGGCTCGCCCTTCGGGCTGGATTTTTCCGTCACTGCGGGAATTATCAGCGCAAAGGGGCGCAGCCTGCCCACCGATACCGGCGAAAATTACGTGCCTTTTTTGCAAACCGATGTTGCGATAAACCCCGGCAACTCGGGTGGGCCTTTGTTCAACCTGGCAGGGGAAGTGATCGGTGTTAACTCGCAGATATTCACTCGTTCCGGCGGATCTATTGGCCTGTCTTTCGCCATCCCCGCAGCTGTCGTCCGCAATGTGACCGAGCAACTGCGAGAGACCGGTGAGGTGGTTCGCGGCTGGCTGGGTGTGAGCATCCAGGACGTAGATAAGAATCTCGCGGAATCCTTCGGTCTCGATCGGCCCAGAGGCGCGCTGATCGCACAAGTGGGAGCCGGTTCCCCCGCAGAGAAGGCTGGACTCGAAAGCGGAGATATCATCCTGACTTTTGACGATCAACCAATCAACAATTCGGGAGACTTGCCCCATGTGGTGGGACTGATCGCCCCAGACACTATCGTCGATGTTCTCATTCGCAGAGATGGGAAGGACCGCAAGTTGAGCGTCAAGGTTGGCGGATTAAATCCTGACGAAAGGCCTACAGTGTCGGCTAACGATGCCGACCAACAGGGCGGGCTTCTTGGGTTGGTCCTCGAAACCGCTGATGTCAGCATGATGTCCGAGCTGGGGTTATCAGGTGGCGTCATGGTGCTGGAGGTGCTGCCCGATTCTCCTGCTGGTGAGAGCGGCATCATGGGTGGTGACGTCATCACGCGATTGGGTAGCAGCGCCATTCAGTCGATGGAGGACTTCGAGTCAGCGGTAGATACGTTGCTGCCCGGACAGTCGGTTGCAGTCAGGTTGATTCGCCGGGGTGCTCCCATGTTTTTGGCTATCAGGGTGCCGCAGCCTGAGCAGTAGCCCCGGAGTCGGTGACCCGATGGCTGTTTTCTGTGCAGTCAGCCGTCGGGTACGCTAAACTCCGCCGCTTTGTCGATCCAATCAGGTTCGGCCCCACTCTGGACAGTATCTGTGACGGCACTTAGCCACATACGCAATTTCTCGATCATTGCCCACATCGACCATGGCAAGTCCACGTTGGCCGACCGGTTTATCCAATACTGTGGTGGTCTCAGCGACAGGGAGATGGCAGATCAGGTTCTCGATTCCATGGACCTTGAGCGTGAGCGGGGGATCACGATCAAGGCGCAAAGCGTCACGCTGAAATACACGGCGAGGGACGGAGAGACGTATCAGCTGAACTTTATTGATACCCCCGGTCACGTGGATTTTTCCTACGAGGTCTCACGCTCGCTGTCTGCCTGTGAGGGAGCACTTCTCGTCGTGGACGCAGCGCAAGGCGTAGAGGCTCAGTCAGTTGCTAACTGCTACACGGCGATAGAGCAGGGACTAGAGGTTCTGCCCATCCTCAACAAGATGGATTTGCCACAGGCTGATCCAGACAAGGTCAAAATCGAAATAGAAGAAATTATCGGCATTGATGCGAATAACGCCTGTCCGGTAAGCGCAAAAACTGGGTTGGGTATCGAGGATGCTCTCGAATACCTCATCGCCAATATCCCGTCACCGGAGGGTGACAGAGATGCACCGCTGCAGGCGCTGATAATTGACTCCTGGTTCGATAACTATCTCGGGGTTGTTTCCTTGGTGCGCGTGACCCAGGGCACTTTGAGAAAGCGCGACAAGTTCATCGTTAAGTCCACGGGCAAACAATACCAGGCAGATATGATCGGAGTGTTTACTCCCCGCCGCACTGAAACCTCGGTGCTCGAGGCGGGAGAGGTAGGGTTTATTGTTGCAGGCATCAAAGACATCAAGGGCGCGCCGGTTGGCGACACCTTGATTGCCTCGGCTTTTCCTGACACACCGGTGCTACCGGGGTTCAAAAAAGCCAAACCTCAGGTTTACGCGGGGATTTTCACCGTATCTTCAGATGACTATGAGGATTTTCGTGAGGCTCTAGGCAAGCTCACCCTGAATGACGCCTCTCTTTTCTATGAGCCCGAGTCTTCAGACGCGCTCGGTTTTGGATTCCGTTGTGGCTTTCTCGGCATGCTCCACATGGAAATTATTCAGGAGCGGTTGGAGCGTGAGTACAATCTCGACCTAATCACCACGGCCCCCACTGTCATCTATGAAATTGAGCTGAAAGACGGAACCGTAGTCAACGTTGACAACCCCTCCAAGCTGCCCGATGTGGGTGATATACATGAAATGCGTGAACCCATTGCGCGATGCACTGTGCTTACCCCCCAGGATTATCTAGGCAATGTTATAACCCTGTGTGTTGAGAAGCGTGGCATGCAGGTGGATTTGCAGTTTCTGGGGAATCAGGTGCAGGTAATCTACGATATACCCATGGCGGAAGTCGTACTCGATTTCTTTGACCGCGTGAAATCGGTCAGTCGAGGGTATGCGTCACTCGATTACGGCTTCCATCGGTTCGAAGCGGCGCCATTGTCGCGGCTCGATGTCCTCATCAATGGTGATCGCGTAGACGCGTTAGCTGTGATTGTTCACCGGGATCACATTCAAAGCCGCGGGCGTGTTCTCACTGAAAAAATGAAAGAGTTAATACCGCGCCAGATGTTTGATGTCGCCATTCAGGCTGCGGTTGGTGGAAAGATTGTTGCTCGGCAGACCGTCAAGGCCCTTCGTAAAAATGTCACTGCGAAGTGCTATGGTGGTGACGTGACAAGAAAGAAGAAGCTGTTAGAAAAGCAGAAGGCGGGCAAGAAGCGGATGAAACAGGTTGGGAATGTGGAAATTCCCCAGTCAGCCTTTCTTGCCGTACTACAAGTCGATGGCTAGACAGTAGGACAAGCCAAATAAGACGCACGGAGTTCCTTTGAATATAGATTTTCCTCTGATTCTGGTCATTCTCGTTTTCGGCTCCGGGTTGATATGGCTACTGGACGCCTTGTTTGCTGCTCGCCCGCGGCAAGCACGAATAGCCGCCCTGCAAAAGCAGTTCCCCCGGTGGGATCAGGAGGGGACCGCCGATGCCAAGCGCTTCACCGAGACCGCCAGCCGCACCGCAGGTGAGCCTGCAATTGTCGAGTACGCCCGTTCGTTTTTTCCCGTGCTCACCGCCGTGTTTGTGCTTCGTTCGTTTCTTTTTGAGCCTTTTCAAATACCCTCATCCTCTATGGTCCCGACACTTGAAGTTGGGGATTACATTCTCGTTAACAAGTACGCCTATGGGCTCAGGCTCCCTGTACTCAGGCATGAAGTGGTTGCCATTGGCAAGCCCGAGCGTGGTGATGTGATGGTGTTTTTCCCTCCACATCAGAATAAGACCTACTACATAAAGCGGGTTATCGGCATTCCCGGAGATGTGATCCAGTATCGAAATAAGCAGCTTTCCGTTAACGGCGAGCTTGTTCCAAAAGAGTGGATGACGTCAGTGTCTGAAGGCCGATCCCGTTACAGGATCGGTATGGAAACTCTGACGGACGATCCGCATTTAATGCAAATTGACGAACGGCGTCCTTCTCGGGATTTTTCAGTAGTGGTGAAGCCTGGACATTACTTCATGATGGGGGATAACCGAGATAACTCCAGTGATAGCCGTGTGTGGGGTCAAGTTCCCGAAAAAGATATTGTCGGCAAGGCGATAGCGATATGGATGCACTGGGAGACTTTTCTCTCGGTGCCCTCATTTGATAGGGTTGGGCGGATAGACTGACGCGGGAGACTGTCATGGATAGATCGTCGATATATTCTTGTCAGCGCGGTGTCGTCATCGACGCAACCGATGAGGTGCGCTTCCCGTTGGTATGGATCATTGACGCCGTCATGGTTGTCGACGACCTAAGAGTCGAAGTCGACGGCAGGTGACCCGAGCACCCTCCAAAATAAGTCTCGCGGAATTACAGCAGCGCATCGGCTACCAATTTCACCAGACTGATTTGCTCCTTCAAGCGCTCACTCATCGCAGCGCCTCTAAAACTAACAACGAGCGCCTTGAGTTTGTCGGGGACTCCGTTGTCAATCACGTTGTGGCGGTAGCGTTGTTTTCGAAGTATCCCAAGGTATCTGAAGGCGAGCTGAGCAGACGGCGCACTCACTTTGTGCGTGGAAGCTTTCTCGCGCAGATCGCCATCGAGTGGTCTCTCGGTGACTACCTCATTTTGGGCACGGGTGAGCGCAAGAGCGGCGGTCGCCACAGAGAAAGTATTCTGGGTGACGCGGTGGAGGCGATCGCAGGTGCGATTCTCTTGGATAGCAATTTGCAGCAAACAGCTGAAGTGGTGCTTTCCTGGTTTCAGACCGCGCTTGACCAGGCTGCGGAGGGGTTCGATAGAGATCCCAAGACACAACTACAGGAGTGGCTGCAGGCCCGTCAGTACCCCTTGCCGGAGTACCGATTGGTAAGTACAACCGGACCTGATCATGATCAAACTTTCCGAGTTGCCTGCAAGGTAAAGCCATTTGACACGCCATTCCACGGGGAAGGGCGGAGCCGACGAGAGGCAGAGCAAGAAGCCGCCTCAGCAGCACTCGCGGAGTTGGGCGATGAATGACCAGCAACTCCGCTGCGGCTACGTGGCGATTATCGGCAGACCAAATGTCGGCAAGTCTACCCTGTTGAATTACTTACTTGGTCAGAAGATCAGCATTACGTCGAGGAAACCGCAGACCACGCGCCATCAGGTCATGGGGATTTTCACTGAAGAGGGTGACCAGGTCATCTTTGTTGATACTCCCGGCATTCATACAAACCAACCTAAGGCCATTAACCGCTACATGAATAAAGCGGCAAGCAGTGCTCTAATGGACGTTGATTTGGTGTTGTTCGTGGTCGATAGAAATCGCTGGACTGAGGAGGACGACAAGGTATTGCAGCACCTTGAAAATACGGAGGTGCCGGCGGCACTTGTCATCAACAAGGTGGATTTATTGGAGGATGCCGATAGCTTGTTGCCCTACGCCTCCTCGATCCGCGAGCGACATACATTCGACAGCATCTTGCCGGTTTCAGCGTTGAGGCGCTCCAATCTGGATGAATTGATGCGGTATATCCGCGCCAAAATGCCATTAGCCCCCCATTTTTTCCCCGCGGACCAGATTACTGACCGGTCGCAACGGTTCCTCGCGGCCGAACTGATTCGAGAAAAAATAGTCAGGCAGTTGGGAGATGAACTGCCCTACACGACCGCTGTGGAGATCGAGAGCTTTCGTCACGAGCCCAATATTATTCACATTGATGCCTTGATATATGTCGAGCGCACGGGTCAGAAGCGCATCCTGATCGGTGAACGGGGCAGCCGGCTAAGGTCGATTGGCACCGACGCTCGAAAGGACATGGAAGTGGCCTTCGATAGCAAAGTGATGCTTAAGCTCTGGGTAAAGATTAAAACGGGATGGTCAGACGATGATCGCGCTCTCCGAAGCCTCGGTTTCGAGGAATATTAATCGGTGCCCTCACCACTGGACCCTGCTTGGCTGTTGCACCGCCGCCCCTATGGGGACAGTGGTTTTCTTGCAGAGCTTTTGACCTTGAGTAGCGGCCGCGTCGGTGTGGTCGTCCGCGGTGCTCGCAGAAAACAGCGAGGCGGGAGCCTTACGGGGTTGCTCCAACCGTTCTCCCCGCTGCTTATTGAGTTTTCTGGGCGGGGGGATTTGAAAACCCTGCGTAAGGTAGAGGCTGCCGGCGCACGAATTTCACTCGCCGGTCGACGGGTGTTTTCCGGACTGTACCTCAATGAACTGCTCAGCAACTGTTTACCGCGATTTGAGCCGACGCCAGAGTTGTTTTCCGCCTACGGAGAGCTGTTGGGAAGCCTCAAGCAGAGCGAGGATATTGATGCCCTGCGGCGATTTGAGTTTTTGCTCCTTGAGACAATGGGATATGGGATCTCCTTTACCGTAGACGCACATGGAGAGGGCATTCTTGCCTCAGAACACTATCGGTTTGATCCCGGTCAGGGGTTTTTAAGGCGTCATTTCCGGCAGGCCGAGGGAGACCACGAGTACGGCGCCCTATCTTTTAAGGGTAGTTCATTACAATTACTTCAACGCTGGCTGGAAGGCGATGCTGTTGAAGGAGAGGAGCTTCGACTTTTACGAGAGGTGACTAGGCTTTCCTTCTCGCATCAGCTCTCCGGTCGATCCCTGCAAAGTCGCGAGTTATTACGGCAGTTTTTGAGTAGTTCGCGCGCTCAAAGCGAGATGGGCTCGCTGCACCAAGACGAAGCATGAGGCCGCCTCCGCTTACGGGTATAATTGGGATCTTCCAAGTCACATTCGCCGGAACAGCCAGTGCCGCACTATCCAACGATTGAACACACCATAGGTGAAACCCCTCTGGTCAGGCTCCAACGCTTGCCCGGAGAGACCACCAATACAGTACTGGTAAAGCTCGAGGGCAATAACCCGGCGGGGTCGGTGAAGGATCGGCCGGCGATGAGTATGATCGCGGAGGCGGAACGACGAGGGCACATTGCCCCGGGAGACACGCTGATTGAAGCCACTAGTGGTAACACGGGCATTGCTCTGGCCATGGCAGCTGCGATGAGGGGTTATCGCATGATACTCATCATGCCATCCCACATGACCGCTGAGCGCAAATGGGCGATGGCAGCTTACGGCGCCGAATTAATCGAAGTGTCATCGGGAGACGGAATGGAAGGTGCTCGTGATCTGGCTTTAGCGATGGAAAGTCGTGGCGAGGGAAAAGTACTCAATCAGTTTGGGAATCCAGACAATCCGCTTTCACATTATCAAACAACGGGGCCTGAGATTTGGCGTCAGACCGAGGGCGAGGTCACCCACTTCGTTAGCTCAATGGGGACCACTGGGACAATCATGGGTGTATCCACCTTCCTCAAAGAGCAAAATCCCGCGATCCAGGTCATTGGCTTGCAGCCACAGGATGGCTCCCAAATACCCGGTATACGGCGTTGGCCAGTGGAATACCGGCCAACGATTTTTGATGAGGCCGCTGTAGATCGTGTTATTGACATCAGTCAACAGGCGTCGGAACAGATGATGAGACGACTAGCCCGGGAAGAGGGGATCTTTGCGGGCGTGTCGTCTGGAGGCTCGGTCAGTGCGGCCCTCGCGCTATCGGAGGAGCTCTCAGACGCGACAATCGTCGCGATCGTATGCGATCGAGGTGACCGTTATTTGTCCTCGGGTATTTACAAGGGATAGCGGCGCAGATGGTCCAAATTCGATCACTCCCTCACGCCGGGGCAATGAACGAGGTCGATTTGGCGCTATGGTTTTCGGCCTTACCTCAGGGCTCGGAACCCCGTGATATTGATCGATTGGTCGCTACAACAACTTTATTGCGCGGACTCTCGCCGGATCAAGGTGTTGCGACTAGCGACTGGGTAGGCAAATCAGCGCCAGTAGCGGTTGGGCTGGAGGTCGCACAGATTTTGGCGGAACTTGGGTTGGGTACCGATGCTCTGGTGGCTGGGATGCTTTATCGACCGGTTCGGGAGCAGCGACTGGAAATAGATGACCTAACGCGCAGAGCTGGCTCTAAAGTCGCTGGCCTTGTCGACGGGGCCCTGCGGATGGCGGCTGTGAGCGAGCTGACGGATATTCGGGATGAGCCGGTACTAGGTCAGGCAGCGGCGCCTAATGTCAACGTTCGTCGCATGTTAGTCGCTATGGTCGATGACGTCCGGATCGCTCTTATCAAACTCGCGGAGAGAACCGTTGCCATGCGTGGGCTCAAGAAAGCCAGTAGTGTGCAGCGCCAACGCATTGCTGGCGAGGTGTTCAGTGTTTACGCGCCACTAGCCCACCGGCTTGGTATAGGACATCTCAAGTGGGAGCTGGAAGACCTCTCTTTTCGTCATACCCATGAGGAGCCCTACCACCGCATTGCCAAATTGCTTGATGGTCGCCGAGCGGACCGTGATCGTTTTATCGATAGAGTGAAGGGAGATCTCACAAAGGTTTTGGCGGAGGCAAGTATCGATTTTGAGCTCGCTGGACGCGCGAAACATATTTACAGCATCTGGCGCAAAATGCAGCGCAAGGGGATAGGCTTTTCACAAGTTCACGATATTCGCGCGCTGAGAATTTTGGTCGAGGACGTATCTGATTGCTACCAAACCTTGGGGATTGTCCACGGTATGTGGCGGAATATTCCGAACGAGTTTGATGACTATATCGCTAATCCGAAGGAGAACGGCTACCGGTCCCTGCACACGGCGGTGATAGGGCCAGAGGGGAAGATTCTCGAAATCCAGATACGCACCCGGCGCATGCATGAGGAAGCAGAGCTGGGCGTGTGCGCCCACTGGCGATATAAGGGTAGTGACAAGCAGGACAGTTCCAGTGACATTTATGAAGCAAAGTTGAATTGGCTGCGGCAGGTGCTTGAATGGCACGAAACCGCCGGTGATGATGCTGAGCTCGCGGAGCAATTTAGTTTTGAGTCGGCACAGGATCGCGTTTACGTTTTTACGCCCAAAGGTGATGTGGTAAGCCTTATCCATGGCGCAACTCCACTCGATTTCGCCTATCACGTGCATACCGAGGTGGGCCATCGCTGCCGGGGCGCAAAGGTAAACGGAGTGCTAGTCCCCTTGACGACAGTTCTCGAGACTGGCCAGCGGATTGAAATTCTGACGTCGGGAGAGCCATCGCCGCGTCGAGACTGGCTGCGTCATAGTGCGGGCTACCTGCGAACATCTCGCGCCAAGGCTCGGGTTCAGCAATGGTTTAGGTCTCTTACTCGTGACGAGAATATCGCTGCGGGTAGGGCGATGGTTGAGCGGGAATGCGCTCGTCTTTCCCTCACCGCTCTCGACTATAAGGAAATAGCCAAGCAGCTCAACCTAAGAGCGGTCGAGGAGATGTTTATGGCCGTCGGTTCAGGTGAGTTGAGTGCAAAACAGATTCTACGGGTGGCTCAGACAGTGACTCGCGGGGATCACAATGAGAAACCGTTCTGGGTGGTGCGTCCCTCGAGACCGGCGCGGCGGGATGCCGTGCGGGTCGATGGCGTCGGTAATATGCTTACCCAATTCGCCCGATGCTGCATGCCCGTTCCGGGTGATCCTATTGAGGGCTACATCACCAAATCCAGAGGGATAACGGTGCATCGCTCAGATTGTGCTCGTCTTTTGACCCTCAGCGGTGATTATCCGGAGCGCATTATCTCGGTAAGCTGGGGAGCCGGAGACACCGATCGATTTCCTGTCAAAATTGGGCTTACGGCGTATGACCGGCAGGGCCTATTGGCTGATGTCAGTTCAGTGATGGCCCGCGAGCAGGTCAACGTGACCGCCATCAATACTTTGAGTGATCCTGCACAAAATACGGCGGAGATGAAGGTGACTGCTGAGGTGACATCCATCGACGCGCTACTCAGCGTGCTGGAGAAACTGTCGCAATTGGACAATGTTGTAGCGGTAAAGAGGCTGGTTGACTAGTGGCTATGTTGTTTACCCCGAGGGGGCGAAATGCAATATTCCCTTGATGATTTACAGCGCGTAATGGAGAGACTGCGAGATCCCGATGGCGGTTGTCCGTGGGATCAAAAGCAATCTTTCAGAAGCATCATTACGTATACCCTCGAAGAATGTTACGAGCTGGCAGAAGCGATCGAGCTGGAAGACCTCGGGCAGATTGAAGAAGAGCTTGGTGACGTATTGTTTCAAGTTGTTTTTTTGAGTCAGCTTGGTAAGGAATTGGGAGCCTTTGATCTCGATGCGGTTGCCGATGGCTTGGTTCATAAGCTTGTTCGACGGCATCCACATGTATTCGCTGGGAATAACTTGGAGGACAGGCCGGAGAATCCAACTGATTCCATTGATGACATCAAAGAAACCTGGGAGCAACTCAAACAAGAGGAGCGCGAAGCTAAGAAAGCTTCAGGCTTATTGGACGATGTTCCTTTTGCTCTGCCCGCCTTATCCCGAGCACAGAAGTTGCAAAAGCGTGTTGCTCGTATTGGATTTGATTGGGAAGAGCATGAGGCGGTGATGGAAAATATTGAGTGGGAGCTTGAAGAGCTCAAGCAGGCAATCAGGAAAGGCCACTCTCGGGAGGTCGCCGATGAAGCAGGCGATCTGTTGTTTAGTGTGGTGAACTTGGTGAGACACCTTGGCTTGGATGCAGAAACTACTCTCCGGCAATCCAATCAAAAATTTGAGCAGCGCTTCAGACATATGGAGCGGCGAGCAAAGTCGAGCGGTAGTGCACTCGAGGATGAATCAAAGCATGAGCTCGAACGGCGGTGGCAGGCAGCCAAGATGGCACTGTCACCATCAAAACGGGACCTCCCCATTGAGGAGTAAATTTGTTTGGTCGAAGTGGCCCCGGCAACTAACACTTGAACCCGGCCGACCGGCTGTGTAGCGTTACTGTAAATAACTATATTCCGCTAGCAGAGCGGTAATAAGAGGTAAGGAAAACTCATGCGAATCATACTCTTAGGAGCACCAGGGGCTGGGAAAGGTACCCAGGCGTCATCCCTTTGCGAGCAGTACGGAATTCCTCAGATTTCGACTGGGGACATGCTGCGAGCGGCGGTGGCTGCAGGGACCGAATTAGGGCAGCAGGCAAAGGTCATTATGGACGCGGGTGGGCTGGTCTCTGATGAGATAATTATCGGGCTTGTAAAGGATCGAATCGAGCAACCCGACTGCAGTGCGGGATGTTTGTTTGATGGATTTCCTCGAACCATACCTCAGGCGAAGGCGATGATTGATGCGGACATTTCAATTGATCATGTCATTGAAATTGATGTTGAGGACGAGGAAATTGTGGGACGACTGAGTGGACGACGTGTGCATCCCGGCAGTGGTCGTGTTTATCACGTACAGCACAATCCCCCAGCGTCTGATGGTGTTGATGACATAAGCGGTGAGCCTTTGATCCAACGAGATGACGATCGCGAAGAAACAGTTCGTAAACGCTTGGCTGTTTATCATGAGCAAACGCAACCTTTGGTCGATTTTTATAAGACGTTAGATGGGCCTGTGTATCACTCGGTAAAGGGAGTAGGAACGGTAGAAGATATTTCAAAGCACATTAAAAAGTTACTTGATTAGGACTTTTTTTGCGCTTTAAAACCTTGTCACTCAAAAAAAACACTGTTAGCTTAAGTTTCGTGTAACTGCGCTATGCAGTTATACAGTTTAGTTGTAATGCGCAGACAACAAACCGGAGACTCTTATGGCCACAAAAGCAAAAAAAGCACCAGCAAAGAAAAAGGCAGCTGCCAAGAAAAAGGCACCTGCAAAGAAGAAGGCAGTAGCCAAGAAGAAGGCACCTGCCAAGAAGAAAGAAGCAGCTAAGAAGAAGGCTCCTGCTAAGAAAAAGGCAGCAGCTAAGAAGAAGGCTCCTGCTAAGAAGAAAGCAGCAGCTAAGAAAAAGGCTCCTGCTAAGAAGAAAGCAGCAGCTAAGAAGAAGGCTCCTGCTAAGAAGAAAGCAGCAGCTAAGAAGAAGGCTCCTGCTAAGAAAAAGGCAGCAGCTAAGAAGAAGGCTCCTGCCAAGAAGAAAGCAGCAGCCAAGAAGAAGGCTCCTGCTAAGAAGAAGGCAGCAGCTAAGCGTAAAAAGAAGTAATTACGCCCCAGTCCTTCTGTTAAAGCCGGCTTACGCCGGCTTTTTCATTTTTGGTTCGAGAGTGACTGATCCCTGTCATTCGTTCGCGGGTCTCAATTCTTGCGTCTCAACCCGGTCCCAATCGCGACCGGCTCCCGTTAATGGCACTGAAGAGAGCCCCGCGCTGGCGTAAAAGCCCCGTAACGTTGGGCGGCTGCGAGCCAGCTCAGACTCGATGAAAGTCAATGCAGCTTTTCGCAAGAGGCAGCACGGCGTGTGTATGCCTTGGTCAGTAATAAAGGCCCCTGATTCGGAGTCTTCTGAGGCTGACAAAAGAGAGGAAATCCAGTTTTTCGGCATTGAGCCCAGAGCATCGCAAGGTAAAATAACGATATCTTCATGACTTGCCGCCGATAGGAGCGCCAGCATTCCACCCAGCGGACCCATGTCAAACTGTCGATCGCAGACGAGCTTGTCAGCGTATGCCCGATAAAAAAAAGCGTTACGTCGACAGCAGATAATGCTCTCTGGTGGGCAGGTGAAGTCTTTACTCATTGCGCTAAGTCGTTGAGCAAGGGGTTGCCCGTCGTGCACGAGTAACCCTTTATCGCGACCCCCGGCTCGACGACCCTGACCTCCGGCCAATATACCTAATGTAATTTGTGGATAATGCAATGTTGTACCCCATTGTGGGAGACTAACTATATTACCTTCGAGTCTGTTGCACAGTCATGCCCGCCCTTATTGCTCTGGATACCTCCACAAATCATTGCTCGGTTGCTTTCATCAACGAAAGTGGAGTGCGGGCTTGTCATCGCGATATTCCAAGGGCGCACAATCAGCACGTGTTGCAGATGATAGATGAGGTCGTTGGCAGCATCTCGCTGGCTGAACTCACGGGTATTGTGTGCGGTATTGGTCCTGGTTCCTTTACGGGGCTCCGTGTCGCAGTGAGCGTCGCGCAGGGAATGGCATGGGGGTTGGATATTCAGGTCGCTGGGCTCTGCTCACTTGAGCTGCAGGCGATGACCTTTAAAGAAACTGTCGACCAAACAAATTGTGGAATTCTGAGCATCACGGATGCCCAAATTGGGCAGGTGTACGCCCGCTTATTCGCTCATGACGCTGAAGGGCTCAGACCCCAAGCCGGACCAATACTTTGCCCTCCAGATAAGTTGCAAATCCAAGTAGATTTTCGAGAGGGGCTCTCAGCCCTCGAGGCAGGTGGCTATCCAATCTATCTAACGGGCTCGGGAGCCTCTCTGATCGCAAATGAAGAGGGAGGTCTGGCAACGATGACTGAGCAAGCCAAGGTGGATGTAAGGCCATCAGCAGAAACCCTCGCGCGTCATGCGTTTGTTAACAGCACGTTGCTGCAATGGAAACTCCCGTGGGAGCTTCAGCCGCACTACGTACAACAGGACATAGGCTGGAAAAAATTAGGGGAGCAAGGGAACGGTGCTTGATTGGCTCGAAGTTATCCTGTTGGCGTTCATTCAAGGGTTTAGTGAATTTCTTCCGATATCTAGCTCTGCGCATTTAGTGTTGCCATCCTTACTTTTTGGCTGGCAGGATCAGGGCCTCTTTTTCGATGTCGTGGTTCACGTAGGCACCTTGGGGGCGGTCTTACTTTATTTCCGTCGTGAGGTACACCACATGCTTCTGGGTGACAGTTCGGTGAGCCAACTGCCACGGTCCCGGAGTGACATTTGGAGGTTGGCTTTAGCCACGGTACCTATAGTTGTAGTGGGCTTTTTTATGGCTGACGTTGTCGCCGCTCAATTGCGCGGTCTTGAAGTCATCGCGATAACAACTATCGTCTTCGGCTTGCTACTGGGAGCTAGTGTCCTTCGCAGTCGCTACAATGATCAAGCTGCCACGGAAATTACCTGGGTCCACGCGTTGATTATTGGTTGCTCACAAGTCTTTGCGCTTATCCCCGGCGTATCCCGTTCCGGGATAACCATCACTGCGGGCCTGTGGCTGGGCTATACACCTGCAGTGGTCACGCGATTTTCATTCCTGCTATCGATCCCCGTCATTGCTGGCGCCATTACGTTTATGCTGATGGAAAGCGTTGCTGAAGGGCTGATGCCTGTGGTGAGTGTGCCAAAATTATTGTGTGCTCTCCTTGTGGCGGGGGCGAGCGCGTACTGGACCATTGCTTTCTTTTTTAGACTGCTTGATCGTTGGGGTTTATTACCTTTCGTCTGGTATCGTCTCGGGCTGGGCGCTGTTCTAGTGCTTGTTCTCTTTTTGTAGTGAGTTTCTGTTTATGTCTTCATCCCTGAACCATGATTTCATTGATTTTTTGAGCGAGGCGACCACGCCGTTTCATGCGGTGGCTGCCATTCGAACCCGACTAGAGCGCGCTGGTTTTATTCGTATCACTCCGGATTTTGCAGGGCCGTACATGCCCGGTCAGGGTTATTTCATCACACGCAACGATAGCTCGCTGATTGCTTTCAGGGCGGGCAAGGAGTCTGCATCTTCAGGACTTCGGCTCGTTGGTGCACATACTGACAGTCCAAATTTATCGGTGAAGCCCAACGGTGTCACGGAGCGTAACGGGCTTTCACAGCTTGCTGTAGACGTTTACGGAGGCGCTTTACTCAACCCTTGGTTCGACCGAGATCTGTCGTTGGCTGGACGCGTCAATTATGTCGATGGGAGCGGCGAACTTCAGGCATGCTTGGTTGATTTCAGACGACCCATAGCCGTCATACCCAGTTTGGCAATCCATCTGGACCGGGAGGCAAACAGCAAGCGGAGTATCAATGCTCAAACGGATATTCTGCCTATTTTTGGTCAAGCTGATGCAGACGCACCGATTGATGGCTTACATTCGATACTTGAAACAGAGCTTCGGCGACAACATCCAGATATGAGCTTGCAGCGCATATTGGATTATGAAATCTCGCTGTATGACAGCCAGGCTGCAGGATTTGTTGGATTGAATGACGAATTCATCGCCTCGGCACGGTTGGACAACCTGCTTAGCTGTTATGCGGGCTTACAGGCACTGATTCAGGCATCTACAGATCAATGGTCGGTACTGGTTTGCAATGATCATGAAGAAGTGGGGAGCGCGTCAGCGGTCGGTGCTCAGGGACCCATGCTCAATGAAATTCTTGGTCAACTGAGCGATACCAACACTGATAATTTGGCACTCCGAGAATCCTCCTGGTTGCTATCTGTCGACAATGCTCACGCAGTTCATCCAAATTTTTCCGACAGACACGATCTGGGTCATGGTCCTCTGCTAAACCAGGGGCCTGTCATCAAGATAAACCGAAATCAACGGTACGCCACATCGGGCGTCGGAGCCGCCTTGATTCGATTGATCGCAGAAAGAGTTGATGTGCCACTTCAGAGCTTTGTAATGCGAAGCGACATGGCTTGTGGCAGTACAATAGGACCGATCACCGCAACCGAAACTGGAATAAAGACCATCGACATTGGCGTTCCAACCCTTGCTATGCACTCCGTTCGGGAACTGGCGGGGGCGCGGGATGTCGGCTATCTGGTCGCTCTTATTACTGGATTTTACGACCGGATTGCATGATGCAGAAGATTTTGGAGACAGATAATGAGTAGAAGACGGGTCCTGACCGGTATAACTACCACCGGCACCCCGCACTTGGGTAATTATGTTGGTGCAATCAGACCAGCCATTGCAGCCTCAGAATTGGATGATGTCGACGCCTATTTGTTCCTTGCGGATTATCACGCGCTTATCAAATGCCAGGATCCTGGCATGGTTGCAGCATCTAGCCGGCAGATTGCCGCGACCTGGCTTGCCTCGGGATTAGACCCGGATAAGGTGCATTTTTATCGTCAGTCCGACATACCCGAAATTACCGAACTGAGCTGGATTTTGACCTGCAATGCGGCAAAAGGACTCATGAATCGAGCGCACGCATACAAGGCGGTGGTTCAGCAGAACGAAGAGGCGGGCGAGGACCCGGACTTTGCCGTCACTATGGGGCTGTTTTCATACCCCGTGTTGATGGCCGCGGATATCTTGATCTTCAACGCCCACGACGTGCCCGTTGGCAGGGATCAAATCCAGCACGTTGAAATGGCGCGAGATATTGCGCAGCGGTTCAATCATAATTTCAGATCGGTGTTCACGTTGCCCCAAGCGGTTGTTGACGACAATGTTGCTGTGCTACAGGGCTTGGATGGTCGTAAGATGAGCAAAAGTTACGACAATACAATCCCGCTTTTTGAGACGCCTAAAAAGCTGCAGAAAGCGATCAACAAAATCAAAACAAACCTGCTCGAACCCGGACAGCCAAAGGATCCGGATGATTCGACGGTCTTTCAGGTGTGGGCTGCTTTTGCAAATGAAAGTGAGAGGCAGCAAATGCGTGATGCTTTTGAGCAAGGCATAGCCTGGGGTGAGGCAAAAAAGCAGCTGTTTGAGCTGATTGATGAAAAGCTTCGTGAGCCGAGGGAAAATTATGAGCGGCTCATGTCAGTCCCGGAGCACCTAGAAGAAGTCCTTCAAGCAGGGGCGGAGCGCGTGCGTCCCCAGAGCATCGAGCTTCTCGCAGAGGTGCGTGACGCCGTTGGGCTGAGACCCTACACCAAATAAGGCAGTCTCAATGAGTCGGGTGCTTGATATCAATGATGATTTCCCCATTCGCACTGCCGAACCTGTGCACTGCGGAAAGGTGCGAGCGGTTTATTGGCTTACTCCTGAAGACAGTCGACGGCTGATTGATGAGCGTGGCTACAATGTGCATCCGAATGCCGAATTAGCCATCATGATCGTGTCTGATCGGCTTTCTGCCTTCGACTGCATTTGGCACGGTGAAAATGGGCTGAACGGCGTTCCCGGCAAGGGGGCGGTACTTAATGCGGTTTCTAAATATTGGTTCGATTTGTTTGAGCAGGCGGGACTGGCTAGAAGCCACGTTTTAGAAGCTCCACACCCGCTACTGTGGGTGGTCCAGCGGGCTCAACCCGTCCGCATCGAGGCCATTGCTCGACAATACATTACTGGCTCTATGTGGCGCGCTTATCAGTCAGGAGAGAGGGAGTTCTGCGGTGTGTCCCTGCCTGAGGACTTGACGCAGGATCAGCGCCTGGACCAGCTGCTAATTACTCCCTCGACAAAAGGGATAATGACGAATTTGGAGGGAGTCTCGGCGGCAGATGACGTAAACATTAGTCGGCAGGATATCGAGCGACATTGGCAGTCATTTGGCTTTCAGCAACTGGAAGACATTATTCAATATGAGAGCTTGTTGATCGCGGGTTTTAATCTTATCGCCGAAAAGCTGGCGTCCATTGGCCAGCTATTCGTCGATACCAAATTTGAATTTGGCTACGCGCCCAATGCGACAGGTGAACTTGATTTGATTTATATGGACGAAGTGGGAACGCCAGATTCCTCGCGAATCTGGGATGCCGCGGCATATGAGCGAGGGGAGATTAGAGAGAATAGCAAAGAGGGTTTCCGTCAAGCGCTGCTTGGCTCGGCCGCGGACCCCGATATTCTTCTAAATAAAGATCGCATGGTTGAGAGAAAAGCCATGGCAGACGGTATCGCTCTGCCAGAAGAGCTTCTGATGGCGGTCACAGCTACCTATCGCGATATTGGCAAAGCCATTACGGGGAGTAAGCCAAGCATGAGTGACATGCCGCGAAATGAAATTACGGAAGTACTCTCGGCTGAGCTTGGTTTGCTATAGTTTCTGCGCCAACTGCGGTTTTGGATCCGACACGTAGTAGGCCCTATCTCAATAAAACATCTAGGCATGGTCAGGAGGAGTGTAGATGCTAACCACTCGTATGTTAAACCGATTTTTGATGTCGCCGATGGCGTTGTCAGCGCTTTTTCTGCTGGGATGCGCGACTAACCCGCCACCGGAGACTACTCACGACGGTCTGGTGAGGAAAGTCGATGCGGCGACTGACTACGTGTACGTGAAGCCTGGAGTCGATGCTCGTGAGTATAAAAATTTTGCGCTTGAGGAGTGCGATGTTGCGTTCAGGAAAAATTGGTTGCGAGATCAGAACGCCTACAGGCGATCACCCAGTCAACGGGTCAAGCAGGAGGATATGGATGCCATTCGTTCGAAACTTGGTGAGTTGTGTACTGAGGAGTTTATATCAGTGCTCACCAGAGAGCCGAGCTATGAGTTGATCGCCAATGAAAGTGCCGGTGAGGCGACCCTTCTCCTAAAGCCTCATATTATCGATCTCGATGTTGCGGCGCCCGATGTAAAAAGCCCTAGTATGACGCGGACTTATACAACGGAATCGGGAGAAATGACGCTGTTTCTCGAAATCGCTGATGCCGTAACCGGAGAGACGTTGTTTCGGATTGTTGACCGACGTCGCAATTTAAACGCCATGCGCCTTCAGTGGAGCAATAGTGTTACCAACGCGGCGGATGCACGCCGCGTGCTCAATGCGTGGGGCGAACAGTTCCGGCAGGGTTTGGACAGGGTTTATGCGGATCACCACAATTCTGATGAAGAATAAGGCTATGACATGCACTTGATACAGCTTACCGATACCCTTTTTGTCTCGGGACAGCCCAATCCGTCCGATGTTCCCGTGCTCGCTACTCAAGGGTTTACGCTGTTGATTTGCAACCGCCCCGACGGTGAGTCACCGGGGCAGGCCAGTATGGACGAAATAGAGGCGCTGGCTCGCGAACACGGTATGGCCTACCTGCGCTATCCGGTCACTCCAGTTACCTTTCCCGGTGACGACCTTGAGGCGCTTGCACGAGCTTTTAACAGCCCCGGCAAAATCCTCGCTTACTGCCGCACGGGAACCCGATGTACTAATCTATGGGTGGCGACTCGCGAGCCAGAGGAGGCTCGTGCGGCCCAGGAACAAGCTCAGGCTCTTGGATTTGACCTGTCACTGGTAGCCCGATTCTCGGCCTGAGGAATAGATGCTACCCACTGCTGCAGGGTGCGAAGCGCTTCGATCTCGAGGGGACTCAATCTTTGCCAAATGCCCTCAGCACAGGGTTCCGCGGTTTCAAGGATGATGTGATCGGGGTGGTAGGCCTCGGCAATGGCGGCGTAATCAGTGTGCTGTTCGCCGTCGTTTGCGGTGAGGGTATAGACCCTTACAGAAAGTACATCCCTAAATTGCGCATTACCCGCCAGAGCCTGAAAAGCTGGACCTAGCGGTATCGAGCACTGAGCCGCCACGTTTTTCTCTATCGCCCAGCCTTGGGATCTGAGGGTGAGCCCAATGCTCTCACCACCTCTGATTAAACTATCGGCCTCTTTAAGTGCGGGGGGTGTCGGCTCGTTGAAGCGTGTGACCGCGAGGGTGCGACAAATTTTTTCGCCGTCATGCTTGCTGTAGAGATTGGCGACCCGCATCGCCGGAGTTTGAGCGAGCACCTCGACGCCATAGCTACCAAATTTTTGTGTGATTTGATCGCTGTTCAACTCACTATTTTCCTGGGCTTTGAGGCCAAAATTTATAACTGAGGGTAAGAGCAGTACAAAGAAAGTCCAAGACCACTTCACCACCCGGGCATTTGAGCTGCCGCCCACGAGGTTGCGCGATGTCAATGTCGGCTGACCCATCAAATGCATCCCCTAGGCTGGGTGGCGCGTAGTCTACACTAACTTGCTATCATCTGGCCCTGTTTGAGAGGACCGTTCCATGTTAAAGACCATTTCGCCGTTAATCCTGATTGTGCTTTTTGCCAGTCCAGCGGCGGCTCAAACGAACGTGCCGCAGCAGGTTGAGCAAATATATGCAGATCAACTCGAGGACTTATTTCTCTGGTTTCACCAGAATCCTGAGCTTTCCTTTATGGAACACAAAACTGCCGCGCGACTGGCAAGTGAGTTGGCATCTTTGGGCTATGACGTTCACACAGGCGTCGGCGGCACAGGGCTGGTAGCTTTGCTCACCAATGGTGAGGGTCCGACAGTTATGCTCAGGGCAGATATGGATGGTTTGCCTGTTGAGGAAAAGTCTGGCTTGCCTTATGCGTCAACAGCCAAACAAAAAGATTGGGACGGTAATGAAGTTTTTGTGATGCACGCTTGCGGACACGACGTGCATATCACCAGTCTTGTCGGGACGGCTCGTCTGATGGCAGAAAACAGGGATCGGTGGCAGGGCACACTGATGTTGATAGGCCAGCCAGCGGAGGAGCGTGTCGGCGGTGCTGCCGCGATGAAACGAGATAACCTTTGGGAGAGATTCGGCCAGCCCGACTATGCGCTTGCCTTCCACGTCACCTCAACCGTTCCTACCGGTAAGCTGGTGGCTGATCTGGCGCCTTACAGCGGGGCCGATACGGTGGATATCATTATCAAAGGGGTGGGAGCCCACGGCGCTAGTCCCCACGCAGGTATCGATCCGGTTTTATTGGGGTCCCAGATCGTGGTGGGGTTGCAGAGCGTTGTGAGTCGGACGCTACCACCACGCCGACCAGGGGTGATCACCGTGGGTTCATTCCATGCCGGCACCAAGCACAACATCATCTCTGATGGCGCAAAACTCCAGCTGACGGTTCGCAGTGAGTCCCGTGAAGATCGGCAGTTACTGCTCGATGGCATACGAAGGGTGGCGATAAACGCCGGACGTGGGGCTGGTCTAACGGAAGACATGCTGCCAGAGGTAGTCGTGTATGAGGATGAGGGTGTACCTCCGACGTTAAACGATCCTGCGCTGCTAACCCAGTTGAGGGCTTCCTGGTCGAGCCAATTGGGCGACGCGATTTTTCATGACAAACCCAGATTAGGTATGGGGGCGGAAGATTTTCCTTATTTTACGGTTGACCCTTACATTCCCTCGGTCTATTTCGCGGTGGGAGGCACACCGAAGGAGGATTTTGATCGGGCTGCACGAGGGGGAGAACCCGTGGCATCCCATCATTCGCCCCTGTTTAAAATCGCTCCCAAGCCCTCGGTAGAGCTCGGGGTGGAGGCTTCAGTCACCGCATTGTTGGAGCTCTTGAAACCTTGAGCTCGTGGGCTTTGCCGGCAGCGCATCCTGTTTGGGATCGAACAGTTCGCTGGTTACATTGGTATTTGCCGGTGGCAATAGCGCTAATGTGGTGGACTGGCGAGCAGGGGTGGTTCGACTGGCATAGCCGGATTGGCTACAGCCTCCTGGTCGTGACGCTGACCCGTCTCATGTGGGGTTTTGTGGGCAGCTATCACGCGCGATTTGCAAACTTCTTGGCGTCCCCGGTGACGGTAATTTGCTATTTGCGGGGAGCCTGGGTTGGTGGGGCGGGTCACAATCCTCTTGGAGGCTGGGCCTCGCTGGCACTTCTACTGTCCCTCCTTGTGCAGGGTGCAACGGGTCTGTTTACCAGCGATGACATGAGCTTTGAGGGCCCCCTTTCGTATTGGGGCGGCAATACCTCATCGACGTTGGCAGAGATACACGATGTCAACTGGCTGGTACTTCAATGTCTGATAGGCCTTCATTTTTTGGCGATTGCCTACCATCAGGTTGTTCGCAAAGAGCCGCTCATTCAAAAAATGTGGCACGGTCATGCGCCGAATGGTCACAACGACCCAGCCCCCAAATCACAATGGCGTGCTTTGCTACTATTCGCAGTGTTTGCGGCCCTACTCCTCGGGGTGATTGCAGAGGCCCCTCAGCCTCCGGCTTACTACTGATTGTCGTTAGTGAAGGATGAAATCATGAGCACTGCAGGCCTTGACGCTTATTGGATGCCGTATTCCGGTAATCGGCAGTTCAAGAAAGATCCGAGGATGATCGTCGCAGCCCGAGGGGTCTGGTACACCGATGACAAGGGGCGTCAGGTTCTTGATGGACATTCGGGGCTATGGACTACCGGGTTGGGACATGGCCGTCCGGAGATCAGCGCTGCCGTGGCTGAGCAAATCAATGATCTCGATTTTGCCCCCCCATTTCAGTTTGGTCATCCCAGAGCCTTTGAACTTGCCGAACGTGTAGCATCACTGATGCCCGAGGACCTTGATCACGTCTTTTTCACCAACTCGGGATCTGAATCAGCCGACACCTCATTAAAGATGGCCAGGGCCTACTGGCGGCTAAAGGGCCAGCCCAGCAAAACACGATTCATTGGGCGCGTTAAGGGCTATCACGGTGTTAATTTCGGTGGCATTTCGGTGGGCGGTATCCCCGCAAACCGAAAAGCCTTTGGGCAGGGCATTGAAGCTGATCACTTGCGGCACACCCTTCTGCCCGAAAATCTGTTTAGTCGCGGCATCCCAGATGTAGGCGCCCACCTGGCAGATGAGTTGTCTGAGGCGATCGCCCTCCACGATGCATCCACCATTGCGGCGGTGATTGTTGAGCCGATGGCAGGGTCTGCGGGAGTGCTTCCGCCACCTGTGGGGTATCTGGATCGTTTGCGAGCGATCTGCGATGCCAACGATATTCTGCTAATTTTTGACGAGGTGATAACAGGGTTCGGCCGCTGCGGCGCCATGACCGGTGCCGATGCGTTCGGAGTTGTGCCGGATATTCTGAATGTAGCCAAACAGCTTACGAACGGGGCCGTCCCCATGGGCGCGGTCATTGCCTCTCGAGATATTTATGACACCTTTATGGCTCATGGCGGACCTGAATATGCCCTCGAGTTTGCCCACGGATATACCTATTCGGGGCATCCGGTTGCCTGTGCCGCGGGTCTCGCTGCACTAGATGTGTTGGTGGACGAGGCACTCCCTCAACGGGTGCACAAAGAGGCGCCCTTTTTTGAAGCAGTTCTTCACGATTCTCTGGCGGATAAACCTTTTGTCGCGGATGTTCGCAACTGCGGCTTCGCAGGCGCGATTACGCTTGAATCTTATCTGGGTGAGCCCTTGAGGCGGCCCTTCGAGATCGCGATGAGGATGTGGGAGAAGGGATTTCTGGTGCGCTACGGCGGTGACACGATTCAGCTGGCACCTCATTTCGTGATGGAGCGGGAGCAAATTACATCATTGATACAAGCTCTGGGTGAAAGCCTCATTGAAAATCAGTGAGAGTAGTTTCATTTTAAAGTCGGAAGCAGGTTGTGGGAGCAGTACTAAACGAGGAGTAAGGTGGTGTTGAGGTTGGAGTCATGAAGATCGGTATTGTGGTGGGGAGTCACCGGAAAGAGTCGGAGAGTGCAAAGGTCGGTGCCTACCTCGCCTCTGTCCTGAAGGATATGGGGCATAGTCCCTGGACTTTGGATCTTGGAAAGTCACCGCTACCGATGTGGGACGAGGAGCTATTCTCCGGCGAGGGTAAGTGGTCTCTGATGGCGGATCTGACTGCTGAACTTCAGGCGAGTGATGGTTTCGTTGTTGTGAGTCCTGAGTGGCATGGGATGGCGACGTCGGGACTCAAAAACTTTTTCATGCTTTTTTCTGCCGCTTCTGGTCTTGGCCATAAACCTGCGCTTATCACTTCGGTGTCTGTCGTCGACGGTGGTGCCTATGTAGTTGCTGAGCTTCGCACCAGTAGCTACAAAAACAACAGACTTTGCTACATCCCTGAGAATTTGATTGTTCGCAACGTGGGCTCGGTTTTAAACGAGGACGCCAGTCAGAATGACTCGGAGGCGCATCCGTATTTTGTAGATCGCGCCGCCTATTGTCTCAAGTTGTTAGTCGCTTATGGGGACGCAATGAGGCAGGTTAGAGACGGTGGATGGGTTGATCATGACACTTATCCCAATGGGATGTGACGGCCGTTGGCAACAGCGCTAGCCTATAGGCTAGCCGTCACCAAGATATAGGGAAAGGAACATGGTTGTATTGCGCTGGTTTGTCATGCTGGTGACTGGGTTGATGGTTCTTTGGGTTGGCTGCGCTGTTTTCCTTTCACCCATTACGCCGGCGACCTGGGTTGCACCACCCAATCCCGGATTGACGGGGGTGTTTGCACCCAATACGGGCTTGCAGTCGGTGAGTCAGCTGTCAATGCCAAGTGTTGGTCCCGAGGATGTCGCCTGCAGTCCCGATAACACCTATTACACGGGGCTCGAAAACGGAGATATTCTGACGTGGCAGGAAGGTGAGCCTCCCGAGGTTATGGTGAACACTGGGGGACGTCCCCTCGGATTAAAAATCGATGCTGACGGGCGCCTGGTCTTGGCTGATGCCATTCGCGGTTTGCTGCGCTTATCGTCGGGGGAGCTTGAGGTGCTGGCTGATCACCATGACGGGGCGCCACTCAACTTTGTGGATGATTTGGATATTGCTGCAGACGGCACAGTCTGGTTCTCTGATGCGTCAAACCGTTTTGGCATTCACGACAATCTGTTGGATTTCTATGAGGGCTCCATGACCGGGCGTCTGCTGTCCTGGGACCCAGCAACCGGGACCACCAAGGTTCATTTGACTGGCCTGTTTTTTGCCAATGGAGTGGCGCTTGGGCCCAACGATGAGTATGTGCTGGTCAACGAGACGGGGTTGGGTCGTGTCAAGCGACTCTGGCTCAAAGGATCCAAGGCTGGGGAGCAGGATTTCCTGATAGAGGCTTTGCCGGGGACACCCGACAACATCAACTTCGATGGAATAGATACGTTCTGGATAGCCATGCCATCCCTTCGTGAAAATGCGGATCAACTCGCGCAGCAGCCATTTATTCGGAAGCTTTTGTCGGTGCTGCCCGGACCGTTAATGACAGCAGTCGTGAAGCCCACAAGTTTTGTCATTGGTGTCGGCTTGGACGGGCAGGTGCGAGAGAACTTGCAGGATCCCGAGTTTGGTTACCATTACATCACCAGCGCCACGCCATGCGGAAATACCTTGTGGCTGGGAAGCCTGGCAATGAGGTCCGTCGGCAAATTGTCTCTCGATTAATTTATTAAACCATTAAGGAAAGCGTCATGCCCGCCCCACTGTTGTCTCGTCGGGATCTGGAATTTTACCTTTACGAACTCTTTGATGTGGAGGCACTGACTGCCCGCGATCGATACGGGGACCACAATCGGGAATCCTTCGATGCTGCGCTCGATATTGCTGAGCGCGTGGCGGAGGACTTTTTCGTCCCAATCCGAAAAAAAGTGGATCTCAACCAGCCTGATTGGGACGGCGAAAAAGTGCAGATGATCCCCGAGATTAAAAAAGCCTACGATGCGGTGGCCGAGGCAGGTCTGATCTGTCCCGATCAGGATTATGACTGGGGTGGTATGCAGCTCCCCCTTGTCGTTTCGGCTTGTGCGTTGGGTTACGTGACGGCGGCAGCCAGCACAACTAATGGCTTTCATGCGCTCACCGCTGCTAATGCCAATCTGCTCGAGGCCTATGGATCCGAAGACCAGGTCAAAACCTGGGTGCCCAGACTTCGGACCGGCGAATTTGCGGGAACCATGGCATTGAGTGAGCCTCAGGCAGGCTCAAGCCTGGCGGATATGCGCACCAAGGCGGTGCCTCAGGCAGACGGTAGCTATCGATTGTTTGGTAATAAAATTTGGATTTCTGGCGGCGATCATGAATTGTCAGACAACATTGTTCACGCGGTGCTGGCCCGTATTGAAGGTGCACCACCCGGCGTGAAAGGGATCTCTCTTTTTATATGCCCAAAGTTTTTGCTGAATACGGATGGCTCCATTGGCGAGAGGAATGACGTTCAGCTAGCTGGGCTGTTTCACAAAATGGGTGGACGTGGGCAAACCTCTACGGCCCTTAACTTTGGTGAGGGGGTAGGTGCAGCGGCATACCTGGTCGGGGAGCCTCATCAGGGCCTCAAGTACATGTTCCACATGATGAACGAGGCGCGGGTGATGGTTGGCACCTCAGGCGCGGCGTTGGCAATGACGGGTTATCAGTATTCCCTTGACTACGCTAAAGAGCGTCCCCAAGGTCGCAAGCCTTCAAGCAAGGACCCTCTAGGGCCCCCCGTTATGTTGATTGAGCATGCGGATGTGAGACGTATGCTTCTGGCTCAAAAAGCCTACGCCGAAGGGGCATGGTGTTTGTGTCTCTACGCCTCCCAGCTTATCGACGACTGGAAGACACATCCCGAATCGCAGGGGCGTGAGGCAGCCTTTGCACTGCTCGATTTTCTTACGCCGATCGTTAAGACCTGGCCCTCAGAATGGGGTCCGAAAGCCAATGATCTGGCGATCCAAGTATTGGGGGGCGCGGGGTATACCAATGAGCATCCGGTAGAGTTGTTTTACCGGGATAACCGACTTAATCCGATTCATGAGGGCACCACCGGTATCCAGTCTCTTGACCTGCTGGGACGCAAAGTGCCTCAGAATGGCATGGCGGGCTATCGGGCCTGCATAGAGGCCATGCGCTCTGACGTCTCAAAAGCCGAAGGGTGCGAGGATCTTCAGACCATGGTGGCGGCGCTGACCAATGCTGTGTCAGAACTGGAGCGAACCACTGAGACCCTGATAGGCGGAATGCTGGAGAAGGATATTGATCTTGTTATGGCCAATTCGGCTCGGTACCTCGAGCTGTTTGGTCACGTGGTCATTGGATGGATGTGGTTGCGCCAAGGTCTGGTGGCGGCAGAGGCACTTGCCGATGGTGTGAAGGGTAATGAAGCGGATTTCTATCGTGGCAAGCTGCAGGCGATGAACTGGTTCGCCCGTTGGGAACTGCCGCAGACCCGGGTGTGGGCGGATTTGCTCTGTGACTTTGACGACACTACCTGGCGGATGGAGGCGGGCTGGTTTTGAGCGCGCCAGTGGGCCTGCTAGCCCTCTGAGGTCATTTGTGAATCAAGCCAGCGGAGCATGCGTTCTTCGAGCACATCGAGGGGAATCGCGCCTGCGCCCAGCAAGTGATCGTGAAATGCGCGGATATCAAAGTTCTCTCCAAGAGCAGTTTCGCATCGCTCCCGCAGTTCAAGCATTTTTAGCTGACCAATTTTGTAAGCCAACGCCTGCCCGGGCCAGCCGATATAGCGATCGATCTCGTTGACGATATCAGTTTCCGTTTTGGCGGCATTGTCGAGGAAAAATTGGATTGCCCGATCGCGAGTCCAGCCGAAGTAATGCATGCCGGTATCGACCACGAGCCTGACCGCACGCCACATGTCATAAACCAGCTGACCGTAGCGAGAGTAGGGGTCTTGATAGAGTCCCATATCGTACCCGAGGCGCTCGGAGTAAAGCCCCCAGCCCTCCACGAAGGCGGTGACGCCACTGTTGCGTCTAAATTCCGGGAGCGCCCCGAGCTCTTGAGCCAGTGCTATTTGTAAGTGGTGACCGGGAACGCTCTCGTGAACGCTCAGCACTTCCATCTCAAACTTGGGGCGCACTTCCGGTTTGTGAAGGTTTACGTAGTACCAACCCGGACGTGTGCCGTCAGCAGACGGTTGCATGTAGTAGGCGGTCGTGGTGTCGGGTGCGATATCCGCTGGAATCGGCCTGACGCCATAGGGCGCTCGCGGAAGCTTTCCAAAGAGCTTCACAAGTTCAGGGTCAAGCCGCTTTGAGACAGCTTGATACCCCTCCAACAGTTGTTCTGGCGTGTTGTAGTAAAACTGGGGATCCGAGCGGAGGAATTGGTTAAATGATTTGATGTCGCCTTCAAATCCCACTTCCTCGATGACCTGCTCCATCTCGGTGCGAATACGAGCAACCTCATCGAGCCCGATCTGATGGATCTCCTCGGGAGTCAAATCTGTGGTGGTGAAGCTCGAAGCCAAAAATTGATAGGCGCCTTTACCCCCTTTAAGGGAGCCTATGCCGGGCTCACTGCGGCTGGCGGGGAGGTAGGTGTCGCTGATAAATGCGCCAAAGTCTCTGTAGGCTGGATTGAGTACGTTATTGATAACGCGCTTTGCCTCGTCCTGTAATTCTCTCTTGATGTCGGAGGGGATGGCATCGGGGATGACAGCAAAAACCCCATAGAAGGGACTTTGCGTGGCATCATCGGCAACCACTCGTGCAATTTGATCAGGCACTCGAGACATAATGATCTGGGCTTGTACCCTGTCCCGATTTATCCCCTCTTGCAGGAGAGCTTCGTACTGGGCAAGTTGAGCGGGCAATTTTTCAAGGCGCGCAAGCCAATCTCGGTAGTCAGCTTCAGTTTCAAACGGAAGTCTTTCCGCCATGCTGAATCGATGCTGGGGTCCTGACCGCATGTCGATGGCAATTAGGTGTAGCCCCTGTTCAAACCGCTCGCGTTCATCATTCAGTTCTCTGAGAAGCATTTCGCGGTTGAGGGCAGTCTCAGCACTCAGGCCTGCGGGCTCGATCGCGGTTAGGTCCCGTGCAAAGGCGGCCAAGTCATCGTTGCGTTTGGCCATCGCCTCAAGACTGAGGTCCGTCCAGTCGCGGTTACCCGACCGGTCCCCGTACTCCAGCCGCCACTCGGGATAATTCTCGAGAGTCCACGTCCAGTGGGCTTCAATTATTTGTTCGACGGCCTGATCGGTCGCGAAACCTGGTGCGGAGATCAGTAGACAGGGAAGTAGGGTGAAAACTCTCCAAAGGAGACCGAGTCGATGTGTCATGGCACAACCTTCCGCCTTCATAGAGGACTTCAGCCCCGACCGAGTATTGATCGCGCGACGAGCTCACGCATGATCTCAGAACTTCCCCCGTAAATGGTTTGAATTCTGGCGTCCACATAAAAACGAGAGATGGGATATTCGGTTGTGTAGCCGTAGCCGCCGAAGCACTGGAGGCACTGGTCGGCCACCTTGCATTGCATCTCACAGCTGGCGAGTTTCAGCATGGCGGCCTCATCGGGCCCCAGTTCAGCATGAGCATACTTATCGGCGCACTTTTCATAAAACGCTCGATTGATGGCAATGTCAGTTTTCACGTCCGCCAGCTTGAAGCGTGTATTCTGGAATTGCCCCACCTTTTGGCCAAAGGCTTCTCGCTCCTGCACGTACTGCACGGTGATGTCGAGGGCGCCCTCCGAGGCAGCAACTGCTTGCGCGGCTATACCCAGTCGCTCTCGAGGTAGCTCATCCATCAAAATGGCAAACCCTTTATTAACCTCCCCTAATAATGCCCCGGCAGGGAGCCTTACATCTGTGAAGAACAGGAGAGCTGTGTCAGATGTATGCTGGCCGATTTTTTCAATCTTCTTTGATTTTTCGAATCCGGGCGCGTGGGCATCCACCAAAAATAGCGACGTACCTTTGGCACCCTTGCCGGGGTCGGTGATCGCGGCAACGATCACCAGGTCCGCGTGGATCCCATTGGTGATAAATATTTTTGACCCATTAAGTATCCAGTCATCCCCATCGCGAACCGCCTGAGTCTTTATACCCTGCACGTCGGAGCCGGCTCCCGGCTCGGTCATCGCCAGTGCTCCGACGCACTCTCCAGAAACCATTTTGGGTAGCCAGACCGATTTCTGTTCTGCGGTGCCATGTCGGCTAATATAGGGAGCGACAATGTTTGAGTGGATGCCATAGCCCGAGGCGAAGCCGCCATAGCCCATATAAGAGAGCTCCTCGATCATCGCCAAGGTAACTTGGGGCGACGTGCCAGCGCCACCGTATTGCTCTTCCACATCCGGACAAAGCAAACCTGCGTCACCAAGGGTATTCCAGAGACCGCGAGGGATGCTGTGTGCTTCCTCCCAAGTCTCATAGTGGGGCGTGATTTCCTTTTCAAAGGCCCGTCGTGCCATGTCGCGAAATAGCTGCATCTCGTTTAAATCGACTGCTTGATTCATAGGGGTCGCCCGGTATTTTTTATGGGTGGGTACGGCAGTATGCCTAAGTTTGGCCTGCACTCAAAGGATGGGCTAGGATGATGAGAATTCGGGGAATAAATGAGTTGGCCCGTTCACGGTGTAATGATGGAAAGAGAAGAAATCTAGTGGCATCGGCGAATTCTATCGAGCCCGAGCATCTAGCAGCTTGCTGCGATGAGCTTGACCGGGAGGGATTTGTGGTCCTCCCCGATGTATTGTCGGAGGTCGAGGTAGCGCGATACCGAGAAGCACTTGCACCTTGGATCAGCACAGGCCCCAAGGGTAGAAACACCTTTGAGGGAAGGCAAACGCATCGCGTGTATGGCCTTTTGGCGAAGGATTCCCGCTTCGGCGATCTAATTACGCATCCGGTTGCATTGGGGATCGCTGAAGCACTGCTCGGGCGAAGCTGTTTACTGTCGGCTTGCCTTGCGATTGATCTGCAGCCCGGCGAGAGCCATCAGCCTTGGCATACTGATGACTCGCATATCTCAGTATCGCCGCCCCATGAGGTTTTTGGTGTCTCCGCTTTTTGGGCGCTGGATGATACAACCGAGGATAACGGCGCCACCGAGGTCTTACCTCAAAGCCACCGCTGGGCGGCAACAGATTTTCCCGGTGTTATCAAGGATCAAGATTTTACGGATCAATCCGCGCCAGATGCCACTGAGGATCCGGGGTATCACCCCGAAGCGGTTAAGGTCACTATGAAGGCTGGGTCATTGATGATTGCGCGCGGCGATTTGTGGCATCGGGGTGGGGCTAATCTATCAGGCAACTCGCGCCTCATTGTCACACCGCAGTACTGTGCGGGGTGGGCCCGACCTCTTGAGACTATGCTCTTGGTCGTGCCTCCAGAGCTGGTCTCGACTATGGCGCCCCGAGTGAGGGAGTTATTGGGTTACTCCATCCATCAGCCTTTTATGGGCTATGTCGATGGTATGCATCCGGCGCGATTGCTCGGCGTCGAGTAGTCCATACAAAAAAGCGGCTTGTCCGCAGCTGGCTATCCTTTTCATTGTGGTGGCGCAGGGGTATCGTTGCGTCAGCGATTCGGATGTAAGATGTCCGCTGGCAAGCGAGTCCATCTCTTAGCAGGGGCCGATCGTAGATCAGCGAGAGAGAATGCTGGCGTAAGACTCTGTAGGTCTACACCAGAGATAAACCAAAAGAATGGGCTCGATAGCCCTATGAAAAGAGTAATGACACACACGAGGCAGGTTATGCGAGAGTACAAGCAGTTCTACGTCAATGGCGAGTGGGTAGAGCCCTCTTCACCCAATGATTTCGCGGTCTTGGATCCGGCTACAGAAGAGGTCTGTGCCACCATATCCCTCGGCAACGAGGCGGATGTGGATAAGGCCGTCGCGGCGGCAAAAGCGGCTTTTGAAACCTTTAGCCAAACCTCGGTGGAAGAACGCGTTGCGCTACTTGAGCGCATGGCTGAGGTATACAAGCGTCGTATTGGTGAGGTGGCCGAGGCAATACGATTAGAGATGGGGGCGCCCATCAAGCTGGCATCCACCGCTCAGGCCTATGCGGGACTCGGTCATATCGTCGAAGCGGCCAAGGTATTGAAGACCTACGCATTTGAGGAGGATTTGGGCCCTCACAAGGTTGTTAAGGAGCCCATAGGGGTTTGCGGTCTGATCACGCCTTGGAACTGGCCTTTAAATCAGGTGAGTTGCAAGGTGGCACCTGCTATTGCTGTGGGATGCACCATGGTGCTGAAGCCCAGTGAAGTTGCCCCATTGTCCGCGTATCTCTATGCGGAGATCATGCACGAAGCAGGCGTTCCCGCCGGTGTCTTTAATCTCGTCAATGGTGATGGTCCGACGGTGGGCACTGCACTCTCGGTTCACCCGGATGTAGACATGATGTCCTTTACAGGATCGACCCGTGCTGGCTCATTGGTGGCGCAGAATGCAGCGCCTACGGTAAAAAGAGTGACTCAGGAGCTGGGCGGCAAGTCACCCAATATCATTATGGACGATGTGGATCTGGAGGCTGCGGTAACCCGTGGTGTGCTCCACATGTATAACAATACGGGTCAGTCCTGTAATGCCCCGTCACGGATGCTGGTTCCTCGCGGGATGCTCGCGGACGCCGAGGCCATCGCTGCCAAAGTTAGCGAAACGGTGGTCATTGGTGATACTGCTGACGAGAATACCACCATGGGTCCTGTGGTCTCCAAGGTGCAGTGGGACAAGATTCAAGGTCTTATTCAGCAGGGCATCGACGAGGGTGCGAAGTTGGTATGTGGCGGTACGGGCCTGCCCGAGGGGATTGAAAAGGGCTATTACGTCCGGCCAACCGTATTCTCGGAGGCGAACAATGACATGGTGGTCGCTCGGGAAGAGATCTTTGGGCCTGTTTTGGTCATGATTCCTTACGATACTGAGGAAGAAGCAATTCGTATTGCCAACGACACGCCCTACGGTCTCGCTGGCTACATTCAGGGTGAGGATATCGATCGTGCCCGAAAGCTCGCGACCAAGATCCGCGCAGGTAATATCCACTTGAATGGCGCCGCCGGCGGCTCTGACATTCCTTTTGGCGGTTTCAAACAATCCGGTAACGGTCGGGAGTGGGGCGCTCATGGCTTCACCGACTACCTCGAGATCAAGGCTATCGAGGGCTATAGCGCGGCCTAATTTCAACGCGTAGCTAGGGAACATTGTCTATGGCGGAGATCATTCTCGCGATTGATCAGGGCACCACGGGGTCGACAGTGGCAGCCATGGACAGCAAGGGGCGGTTGCTAGGCAGCGTCAACGTCGAGTTTCCGCAACTCTACCCCAAGCCCGGTTGGGTCGAACACGATCCGGAGCAGATTTGGACATCGGTGCAGAAAGCGTTGTCGGGTTTGCTTCGACGTGGTATCGCCAAACCGAAAGATATCGTTGCGATAGGCATCACCAACCAGCGCGAGACCACCATGTTGTGGGATCGCGACTCGGGACGGCCCCTGAACAACGCGGTGGTGTGGCAGTGTCGGCGAACCACCGACTTTTGTGAAACCTTAAGAATCGCTGGGCATGAGCCAGTCATTCGCCGCAAGACCGGACTGGTGCTGGACCCTTATTTCTCCGGGTCGAAGTACCGTTGGCTGTTGAGCAATACCACCGGGGTGGGTCGTCGCGTCCGCCAAGGAAAGGTCGCTGGAGGCACGGTTGATTCGTTTTTACTGTGGCGTCTGACGGGCGGTTTGGTCCATGGGACCGATGTCTCCAACGCCTCCCGAACCTCGCTTCTGAACATCAAGACTCGCCGATGGGACAACGACCTGCTGGCACTGTTTGGTGTTGACAAGAGCATCTTGCCTACCGTGCTCCCATCAAGCGGCATGCTTGGGGTGACCAAGGGCGTCAAGGGGCTGCCCGACGGCATTCCTATTACCGGTATTGCCGGTGACCAGCAATCAGCGCTCTTTGGGCAGGCTTGTTTCGATGCGGGTGAAGCGAAGTGTACCTTCGGAACGGGTTCCTTCATCCTGATGAATACGGGGAGCAAGCTTCTTCGCTCCAAGGCTGGGTTGCTGACGACGATAGGTTGGCAGCTGGGTGAGGCCGGTCCTGTGACCTACGCGTTTGAAGGGGGCGCTTTCGTCTGCGGCGCGGCGGTGCAGTGGTTGAGGGATGAGCTTGGCATCATAAAAAAAGCCTCGGACGTGGAAGCGTTGGCCAGATCCGTCGACGATAGTGGGGGTGTGGAGTTCGTTCCGGCACTTGCGGGATTGGGAGCGCCACACTGGGATCCTGATGCCCGGGGGCTGATCTCCGGTCTGACCCGAGGGAGCGGCAGGGGTCATATCGCCCGCGCAACGCTGGATGCCATGGCGCTGCAAAATGCAGACATCTTGCGGGTCATGGAGTCGGAATTGGGTAAACGCCTAAAGCCACTGCGCGTCGATGGTGGGGCGACGGCCAATAACCTACTGTTACAGTTGCAAGCGAATTATCTCGGTCGCAAATTAATACGACCCAAGGTTATCGAGACGACCGTCGCCGGTGCTTGCTTCTTGGCGGGTCTGGGCGTTGGTTTGTGGCAAAGCAAATCTGAGCTTGCCAAGGTGTGGCAGGTAGATCGTGAATTTAAGGTTGAGCTCTCTGCAGGCGCTCGCGCGCGCCGACTCGAGGCCTGGAACCGAGCGGTATCACGGGCGCGGCTAGCGGGCTACATGAAATGACAGAGGTCATCCAGTTTCCGGGGCGACGCGCTGGGACACAGAAAAAGGCCGGAGATCTAACCCTGTGCCGAAACGGCCACCACAAATGGCAAATCGTAAACAGTGATCCCTTCGCGGTGCATCGCGGGGAATTAATAACTCGCTACCGTTGCAAGCGATGTGGTAGGGAAAAAAATAAGGCGCAGTAATCAGTGGTAGCTACCCTTTCAGGGGATTGGTAGACCACACCGCCTGCGCTAATTTACCGGCGTTATTTGACTCAGGGGGCCGCCATGACTGCGATGATTTATCCCACCACCAATCCCTCGGCGACCGAGACCATGATCGTTGCCCGCGGGGAAGGGCCTTACATTTATGACCACAACGGCAAGCAGTACCTTGAGGGGATGGCTGGCCTCTGGTGTACCTCGTTAGGCTACGGCAATCAGGAAATCATTGAGGTCGCGCAGCAGCAAATGCGAGACCTGAGCTTTAGTCATATGTTTGGGGGCAAGACCCACCCGGCGGCTATTGAGTTGGCCGATAAACTCGCTGCCATGGCACCGATGGATGATGCGCGGGTTTTTCTGGGTGCTTCCGGTTCCGATGCCAACGACACTCTGGTCAAGCTGATCCGCTATTACGCCGTGGCAACCGGCCAGCCCGAGCGGGTCAAGATTATTGCTCGCGAGAAGGGATACCACGGGGTCACCGTTGCTTCGGCAGCGCTGACAGGGCTGCCTCCCAACCACACTCATTTCCAGTTGCCCTTCGATGCGCTAGGGGTCCTTAGAACGGGTGCTCCCCATTATTATCGGTGCGCCGAGGATGGTGAAACCGAAGCGGACTTTGTCGCGCGGCGTGCACGTGAGCTTGAGACCCTGATCATAGAGGAGGGGCCAGAGACCATTGCGGCGATGATTGCTGAACCTGTTAACGGTGCCGGTGGTGTCATCGTTCCACCGGAGGGCTACTTTGACGCTATTCAGGCTGTGCTGGATAAATACGGCATCATGCTGTGGGATGACGAGGTAATTTGCGGATTTGGCCGACTGGGGGCCGCCTTCGGCGCCGAGAAATACAATCTAAAACCCAAGATGATGGCCTGCGCGAAGGCACTTACGTCGGCTTATGTGCCTTTATCTGCTGCTCTGGTGAGTGGTGATATTGCAGACGCGATCGCAGGGCCTGCCGCCGATATGGGCGTCTTTGGCCATGGCTACACCTATAGTGGTCACCCTCTGGGCTGTGCTGTCGCTAGCAAGGTTCTCGATATTTATGCTCGTGATCGGCTGTTTGAGCATGCTGCAGAGGTGGGAAGTTACATGGGTAAGCGGTTGGGGGAGTTTGCGGATCATCCGCTGGTTGGTGAGGTATCGGCGATCGGATTATTGGGCGCGTTGGAATTAGTCGCGGATAAGGGCAGCAAGCGGCCTTTTGAGGGAATGAAAGTCGGCCAGTTCTGTGCGAAAGCAGCGGAGGAGCGCGGGCTTATTGTGCGCCCACTCGGCGGTAATCGGATTGCGCTATGCCCGCCGCTGATTATTCAAAACGACCACGTTGACGAGATTATCGACAAGCTGTCAGGCGCTTTGGCAGACACGCTTGATATGGCGACGGCGCAGAAACTTATCT
>Ga0181574_10000194_pt1 | contig 56640 bp, 87 predicted proteins | sample 101ome_24_FD_145600 | JGI IMG/M metagenome (GOLD analysis project Ga0181574, IMG submission 145600) | Coastal salt marsh microbial communities from the Groves Creek Marsh, Skidaway Island, Georgia - 101410AT metaG (spades assembly) | ecosystem: Environmental > Aquatic > Marine > Intertidal zone... | reverse complement strand
AAGTTCTCTGGCTCGTTCTCCAACTTTTGCGAATTCTTGTTCACAGTACGCAACCACATCAGGACGGCGCCAAAAATAACACCAAGTAGGCTCGGTATAAACAGGAAGTACATCACTACCCAGTCTGACCATTCTAAGGCTAGGGGGAAGATTTCCAACATACTCTATAAGTCTCCCATAGGACGCAATGTTATGGACCATAATGTCCCACAAGCGTTCTTCAGCAACATCTACAGTTTGACGGTTAAGCCACTGCACTGTTGTTGCTCTAGTATTTAGCGGTCGTTGTATCTCTTCTAACAGCTTCTTTTTTTGCGTTTGATCTGGGTGCATATACTTGCAAGCAAAGCCTATGCGTTGTTGTGTAGATTTCATAAAGTCACCACAGGTTGTAAATTTTAAGTCCATTATCTTTATTTGCCATCTATTGTGTAATATTTACTGTTATATATTGCATAATTAATACTAATTATACTACCATAACCTTGAGAAGTCAAGAGTTTATACCATTTTATAAAAAGTTTAAACCGAGTCATCTGCTATCATTGTGTTAAAACTTATTACAGTTCGATTAGTAGTATTGTTTTCTTCCGTAAAATGTTCTAACCAACTAGGAAATAATACCATAAGATCTTCTATACATTCAACATTTTGACCAAATCCTGAATAAGGCGTGTCGTGACTGTAAATTTCTGTCATCCTAAAAGGTATAAGAGGATTTACAAAATTTAACTTTGTACTTCCTTCTGGCGCCCGTGGATAGTATGCTCCGCTTACTAAACTGCCTTCGTGTCTATGTCTAACAACTTTGCTGCCTTGGTCCATAATGTTGAACCAATTGTTAGTAACACGCAATTTTCTTAAACCTAGATGTTTTGCATATTCGTCAAGATGAAAATGGATTGTATCGTTTAATTCTTTTAGTTGCGGATGAAACAATATAGGTGCTGTAGTAAAACTACTTTTACCGTTTTCAACAAGATCGTGCGGTTCAGCAGGTGTGTTATCTATAATTTCAAGTAATTTAGATTTACATTGAATACTACTCATATCTACAAGCATAACAGGTGTTGGAAATAAATTTACAAATCGTTTCATTGCCAATGCTCCAACACCCAAGGATCTTTACAGTTATGCGGATTAGGATCTCCGTGGAATACTGCTATTGCAGTTCCTGCTTTTACTACGGGTTCAGCTTGTTCTAAAAAATCTCTTTCACCTCTTGGCCTACCATTAAATTTTGGCTTACCTCTCATTTCCCATTTGTAACTTTGTATCCAATCTTCTGGCCAATAATTATAATCTTTTTGGATACACTTGCGTATCCAATCTTGATCCCCGTGGTATCTAGTAATAGGTATTTTAGGATCTTTTATAAAATCCTCGTATACATTTTTATGTGTTGCCTTATGTGTATCTAATCTAAAAATACTACTATTAAATTTATTATAATTTTTTACAACATATCTATTAAAGTCTTGAATTATACAAAATTCTCCAGGCTTGTATGTAAAAAGTTTATCTATGTTATCAAAAATAATCATATCTAAATCTAAAAATAACAAAGTACCGTCAATACCTATTTTTGGATTGAAGAACATTGGCTTGTACCACCATCCTTGAATTCCTGGTAATGTTTCCAATGGCTCTATTCGAATATTAGGATCAATGTCTTTTGGATCTTCTGTATAACATACAAATTGATGATCAAGAGTAAGATGCCTTTGCACCATATTATATAATTTGTTTACATAGTCAGCAGAATATTTGTTGCCATATTTTAGGCAGCATACAAATCTTTCTACATTTTCCTGCGGCAAAATTTCTGGAGAAACGACACTTTTCTGCGCCTTTTCTATAGATTTACGAGCTTTACGCTGTTCTTTTGTTTCGCCTTCTATGTATATTTTTGTCAAACTATGCCTCGTAAATAGCTGAGTTTGCTCCGTGTTCTGCACATTCTACTTTAACACAATAACAACGGTTGTCTGTTGCCTCACGGATAAGAGCATCTGCAAAGTTAAATGCGTGTTCTGCAAACTTCTCTGCACCAACACCGTCAAACTGACGTATCTCTGCAAGTCCTAGTGTTTCTAAACGTAGCAATTCATCTTTCATAGGATCTGCAATATCCACACAAGTTTTATGATCGAATGAATCTTCTAGCCAAGCCTTTAAGGGCTTTAAGCCGCCAAAGTCTACAGCCCAGTTCTTGTTATCGAGATGATCACATCCAAAAGTGAATGTAAATGCTAGACTATATCCGTGTAGCAAATGACAGTGTGAATGATCTGCATTGGGCTGTCTAAAAACTGCTGATAGTCCAATGTTGTGTCCGTAATGTTTTGTTGAGTAGTGCTTTGCCATAATTATCTCCTGTATAATATAGCGGCAGAATTAGAAGGGGTGACGCTAAGACCTTGTTTACTAGTTTATATTATAGTATATGTTACTTATATTGTCAACCTTTACATTAGGCTTTTTCCAGGATTTAGGTCTTTGCCATCCTTCGACCTGATATATTATAAATTTTGTTGTGGTAAAATTTTCAAATATTTTTGATATCTGGTATATCCAATAACTAGGATCTACAGCACTTTTTTCTGCTGCAATATAATTCTTTGTGCCTTTATAAATGTTATTAACGTTTTTAGTTTGGCTGTATAAATCAAAACCTAACATACTTATGGTATTGTATTTTTTTGCAGCAATCAGCAGCGCATATGGACCACTGCCCCAATGTTTTGGTTGATCTGGTCTTTCCATACCTGCATAAGGCAAAAGCGGAACCTCTCTAAGCCGTTTGGTATATGATATATAATTTTCTGGCCGGGTATATATTAGCGATTTATGATTTACTTCAGCATTTAATGCCTCATCACACATACGCTTATCTACACAAACTAAATGATCTGTAAAAAAATCTCTATAGATAGCATTACATCCTATCTTAAGGACGTCAAATTCATCTAGATTTATACCTAACCTACTTTCGCCATTTCCTATAACTAACATAGTACCTTATTTAACATAAATACGTTATAAGAATATAATTTTGGAGCTCTTAAATGGCTGATGTCGCAGTTTATGACTTTTTTAGAAAAGTTGTCTTACAACCTGACAATATTACGTTAGAAGCAGATAGCACTACAGATGAACTTACAATTACAAGAGGTGCTGGTGTTGCTTTTAATCCTAACGCTACAAATGATAGTTTTAGCATAGATGTTGACTATCAGCTTTATGTTCCTGTAGGAACAACAAATATTAGATTACAAGATGTCAACTCAACGTTTAGTGGGGTTGCACTGACACCTGGTTCTAACATTAGTATTGTACGTGGTTCTGATAGTGAATTGATTATTACTGCTACAGTAGGTGCTGCGAGTAAAAGTATTACTAATGCAACTAGAGCTGTGCCAGTTGTTGTAACAACAACAAACGCACACGACTTTACAGAAGGTACAGAAGTCACAATTACCGATGTAGTAGGTATGACACAACTTAATGGTAATGAATATTATATGGATATTCTAACCAGCACTACTTTTGCTCTTTACGAAGATGATCTATTGACTACCCCGGTAGATGGTACAGGGTTTACTGCCTACTCTACAGGCGGTGTAGCAACAGCTGATTATTCTACACAAAAAACACTTGCGTCACTATCAGACACAGACGTTACAGGGATACAAACAAATGATTTGTTAGCATATCAGGCAGGAACTTGGCAACCTACAAGTAATATACTAGTTGACGTAACTGGAAATCTTGATGGTATAGTTGGAGGTACAACTCCAGCAGCTGGCACATTTTCAGAATTAAGAACAACCGAAACAGCAATTCGATTAGGCAATACTGCGGGCTCTATTACACCCGGCACATATAATATTGCTATAGGAGACGGTGCTGGAGAAAACACACAAGGCAATTTTAGCATTGCTATCGGTAAGGATTCAGGACAACTTGGACAACTTGGAGCTGTGGCTATTGGATACCAAGCAGCCCAAGCATATCAAAAGAATTTAAGTGTTGCTGTTGGTAACGCTACAGGTAATGCTTACCAAGGCTTCTACGCAACAGCAGTAGGGTCTTATGCAGCAAATAATTCTCAAAGTGATAAAGCAGTAGCATTAGGCCATTATGCAGGAGAAGACACTCAGGGAGAGTCTGCAATAGCAGTTGGTGCATTTGCCGGCACATTAAACCAAGCAGCAAACAGTATAATCATAAACGCAACTGGGTCTGCATTACAAAATACCACAGCAAGTTCTTTTGTTGTTAAACCAATAAGACAAACAGATGGTCCATACTTTTTAAAGTACGATGAGACTAGTGGCGAAGTGACTTATAATACTTTAGGGGCGCCAGACGGTATTATCGAGACAGATGAAAATACAATATCTTTAAATTCAATCGGTGGTCGTGTTCCAAAACTAGAAAAAGATCCAGCTAAGAGCGGATTAGTAAAATTTTTAGCAAATGTTGTTGCAGGACAAACTACTATTGCAAGTTATCCAAACGCCAACAGTTTTTTCAATTTACTAAGTGATAATAGTTTCATTACATACTTAGATTTTAATAATGATGCTGCTGTTGATGCCAATGACGAAACTGTGCTAGGACAGATTATCCCCTGGGTGAACGGTGACCAATCAGGAACTAATCCAGGTTCGTTTGCTATTAACACCTATGGGTTTATTGGAGACGCCATAGAAGCACAGCCAGCATTATACATAAATGAATATATAGAAGACTCGGGTGTAAAATATTATTTTTGTCAAGCAGGTGCAGGTTTTTCTAGTCAAAGCACAGACGGACCTGCATATTTTGATAAAGACATTTATTTAAACAATACAGCAATTAGACATCTAAATGAAATAATATATGAAGGTGCAGTATATAACGAGTTCGAAACAGTTCTTAACGCAGAAGAGCCCACAGCAGATGCTACCGTAACCATACCAAATGATAGCGGTACAATTCAATTACAAGAAAAAACAATAGCATTGAATGGTTTTGCACCTGTGGTTGATTTTGACATAACAGGAGATGGATCAGTATTTGCTTCAGATTCTTCTAAGTACTCGCTGTTTGGAAGCGGTACACAAATGACTGAAACGGCGTTCTTATCTGCAGATTCTTTATCTGCAAAATGGACACCTATCACTGGAACTTTGTATACACACAACAAAGCAGGAATGCGATTAGTGAGAGGAAATGCAAGTGACGCTTTAAGAGCTTCAGTTGGTGATCCTGCACTAGGACACGGGGATACATTTATATTAGGTAACATAGATGACCCAGGAACAAGTGTGAAGCTTGTAACTGGACTTAGTGTTCAAGGTAATGAAATTAATCTTGTTAATATCAATCAAGATTCTGGATCAATTGACATTAGGCAGTACGCCGAGTCTGGAGAACTAAACCTTATAAACGGTCCATTATTTGGCGGTGATAACACTAGCATAGAAATGACATCAACAACGATCACTATTTCAGGATCAACTACATTTAATAATGGCCTAAGTGGCAACTTAACAGGCAACGTTGTAGGGGATGTGCAAGGCACAGTAGTCGGAGATGATAGTACAATATTAGTAGATGGAGTAAATAGTTTTCTAAACTTTATCAACAATGATACAGACGATTTAAATGAAGGTGCAAATAACCTTTATTATACTGATGCAAGAGCGCAAAGTGCAACCACTGGTAGATCAATAGCAATGTCACTAATTTTCGGAGGATAAAATGGCAAACCCAAACATAGTAAATGTAACAGATATTAGAGGCAAGACATTTGTTGGCACTATCAGCAACGGATCTTATGCTACACTGATATCAAACACTTCAGGTAGTAATAGTGTTGTAAAAGTAAACACAATATCTATTAGTAACGGTACAGGCGGCACAATTGCTGCTGATGTAGCTATATACAGGACTTCGTTAGCAAACTATTACGAAATAGCAAACTCAGTATCTGTTCCAAACAATTCTACTCTAGTTGTTACATCAAAAGATACTTCTTTTTATCTAGAAGAAGATGATATTTTAGCAGCGCAGGCAAACGGTGCTAATTTAGAAATAATGGTAAGTTATGAGATTATTAAGTAATGTACAGATTTAACGGTGGTATTTTCGGATATAAGGTCCAAAATATAGAAACCGAACCAGGCTATATTAAATCAGCAATTCTTCCACGAGGGCGTCATAATGGCGGATACATAGGTGCCGGTGAACGCCTGTCCGACAATCTTGATGATAATGTTGATAAGACAAGCGGAATATGGCACCTATCTACAGGATTAAAATTTGTAGAAAACCACGCTATCACTACAGAAGTTGATAACAGTTACTACGAAAGCCAACCTCCACAACAGGCGTTCCAAGAAACAAGTAGAACTTTTTTAGGAGGCGGATACACCTGGAATCCATATTCAGCGTGTCCAAGTGTGATGTGGCCTCAGGGCAGTATGGGCGGCCACAGTGGCGCTGGTTATGCAGGTGGCACTCAACGTGATTGGACTTCTTTTGGAAGCTCAGCTACTTGCACATATTGGAGTTTTGATGTTTATGGTATAAATGGATATTATTACACCTACTATCCGCCGCCAGTTTATGTTGAACAAATAGATATTGTGACTAATTACTATGATGTATGGGATTATTTTTAAGGATGAATTATGGCAATAGCATTTCAAGTTAACGAATTTCAAAGTATACTTAAACAAGAAAACGGTTCGGTTTTACGTTCAAACGCAAGACCTCCTATGAGTTTCGATTACGAAGTTTTAACATATACAGGATCTGACAAATCACGTTTTTGGCGAGGTAGTAGATACGAGTTAAGTGCAGAAGAAATTGTCGAGGTTGAAAATTATATATCAACTATAGAAGAAAATCCTACTACAACGCAATCAATGACAGAGATACATCAGAGCAAATCTATACTTGCTGCTACTGATTGGTATGTGATACGTAAATTAGAAACAGGTAAAGAAATACCTGCAAATATATCCGAAATGAGAGCAACTGCTAGAAGTATAATTAACGATGCAGAAGGCAACCTATGATGTAGTGATAGTAGGTGGCGGAACTGCAGGATGGAGTACTGCTGCACTAATATCTACTAATTCAAATTTAAATGTTACTGTAATAGAACCTAGTGATATTCCTACAATCGGTGTAGGCGAAAGCACTATTCCTTATATGAATGTAATCCATTCTAAAATGCAATTCCCTATATTTGAAAATTCAGATTGGCTTAAAAAAGTTAATGGTACATTAAAATTTAGTATAGAATTTGCAGATTATCACGATAAAGGCCATAAATGGATACATCCATTTACAAGTCCAACTGCACCTGATGATCTTATAACAAGAATGACTTGTAACGGAACATTAGATTTAGGCTTTTATAAAGATCAGCCTGATTTTGTTGAAGATACTTATGTATTTGCAAACTTACGTGCAAAACAGTTTACACCTTATACTGACCAATACAATTATGAGTTTACACCAAGTGCCGGATATCATATTGATGCAGGCTTATATGGAAATTTACTCAAAGAAGAAAGTTTAAAAAGAAGCAACTGTAATTACTTAGACAACAGTGTCAAAGATATTGTAGTAGTAAATCAAGAAATACAAAAGCTAATTTTGAAAAATGATACAGAAATTACAGCAGATTTATATATAGATTGTACAGGGTTTAGATCAATCCTTGCAAATGCTATAGAAGCAGATTGGGACGATTCCTACAAACAGAGACTTTTTGTTGATACTGCAATTGCTGTTCAACTGCCTTACATTGACAAAAATATTCAAATGCGCAATACTACTTACTGTCACGCACTAGGATACGGATGGAGTTGGAATGTGCCTCTTCAAAATAGAATAGGTACAGGCTATGTTTTCAGTTCTAGACATACTACAGTAGAACAGGCTACTGAAGAATTTAAAGAGCATTTGCATTCAACTTATGGTTACAAAAAAGAAGATTTGACATTTCGAACTGTGCCTTTCAATGTAGGCTTACGTAGAGAGACCTGGAAGAATAATGTTGTAGCAATAGGATTAAGTAGCTTTTTCTTAGAACCTATCGAAAGTACAGCAATTGCCCATTTGCAACATCAGGCAGACACTGTTTTAGATATGTTAACTTCGTCTCATATACCAATGCATAAGAAACGTCAACGATTTAATTATCTTAATAATTTAAGTTTAGATGCAATTGCAAGCTATATAGAAATGCACTACATATTTTCTAATAGACGTGATACTCAGTTTTGGAGAGATTTTTCTAGTTTAGAGTTAACTCCTATGCAAAAAAATATTCTAAAATCTTATGCTACTAAAAAACAGAAATTTAATGTGTCAAATATATTTGATGGACATAGTATATTTGACAATAGTAGCCATATGTTTTTATTTTTAGGATTTGATATAAAACCTAATCTGCTTGATCATCGGGTTGAGAAATATCTTTCTTAATTAATTTAATTTCTTGTCCTACATCCTGAAATTTATCAGCAATAGTTCCTAAAATATTTGTGACCTGTGCGATAGTATAAATCGCCCACCACCACCAAATGACTGCGATAGCAAACATAATTGTTGCACCACAGGTAAGGGCAATTTCCCAATAAGTTTCGGTGCCGATATAATTAATAAAAAATAAACCAGCAAGAGATACTATAGGCAGTACTGTTGCTGCCCAGGCCCACCATCTAATTTGATTTAGTTTCTTTAAATGAAAATCTTTGAGTATTTGCAACGCTAGTCCTAGCTAATTTTGCCAAATGCTTTCCATTCACCAGGTGTTCCGTCTCTAGTACATACCCACCCAACGTATCCTGTTGGTTGAGGATTTGTATTATATGCAATATCTCCTTGCCTATATGACCCGTTAAAAGGAATTGTATCGGTATAGAATATTTTATGGCCTGCTATTTCTACAGAGTTGCTCACACTTAAATCTACATCATCAGGTACATTGTTTATACCTACACCTAGTTTTCCAAAAACATTTAATCTTGCGTTGGAGTTGCCTTTGGAACCTACTTCTATGTTTCCGTTTGATTTAATAGTAATTCTTGCAGTATCATCTGTAACAATTTCTAAATCGTTATTCGTCCAGTTTCCTAATTTAGTACTGTTACTCTCTACATCAACAATAAATTCTGTGTCATAGCTTGTAAGACTAAGATTTGCATTAGGTGCATCAGTGCCTATGCCTAGTCTTTGACTGTCTGTATCGTAAAAAATAAATTCATCTATAGTAAGATTGCCGTGTGTATGCAAATCCTGTAATGTGCCGACTCTTGTCAAACTACTTGTTCTGACGCTTGAACCTAATTCAGTTTGAGTCAATACAGTAGCATTACCAATAGAATAAACAGCATTTTTGTCTAAGTCAAATGTTTCTGTAGAATGGATACGATTTGGATTTATTTTGTATGTAAGTTGTTTAGAACTTTCATCTTCTACTCTCCATACAAGTCCTTTACCAACGACATTATCATCGGTAAACTCTAAAGAACTACTGCGTTCATTTCTTACATCAGCACTTAGTTCATCTACGTGTAGCTTACCTACAGTAAGCAATCCGTCAACTACAACATTCTTTTCAAAAGTAACTTCAGTTTTTACGTTAGAAACACTTAAATTATCTGTAGTCACACCTGCATCACTTACAAGCATAACTCTTTTTGTAGATTGATCAGCAATGCCGGTACTATTAAAATTTGTAATAGTGCCGCCGTGGATGATATCACCACTAAGCTCATTTGTTATAAATTTTTGTTTAGGCGCAGGTTTATTTGCTACTTCTTCTATAGCATTTACAATTTGCTCCAACCCTTGTCTTAAATCATCCATTATCTAATCCTAATCTGATTACAACTGTATTTATCAGCTTACCTTTAGAAGTATAGTATCTAGATTACATCTACCATTTAATTTAGTATCTGTGGTTTTAATTTCATCCATAAATTTACGCAAAGCAACTTTACCAGCTGACTTAAACTCTTTTAGCTGATCTACAGGCTTCCTGAGTGTTTTTTGTATGCTTGCGTTTTCATCAAAACCTATAATAGTAGTGCCTTTAACACTAAGCCCTGTACCATCCCTAGCTAGTCCTTTAGGATCAATATTACTTGCTACATACTTTCCAAGTTTACGTGTCTTAACATTAAATACCCAAAGCTCATTTGCACCTACAACATCCACAGGATTGACACTTGCTAGGTTGTACTTTGGATCTGCTTTACAGAATTTAAGTTTAGCAACAACCTTGTCTGCACTACGTGGTTTTGCTTTTCGCGGTTTACGGTTTGCTTTTGCCTGATCAATAATGAAGTCTAGTGCAGAGCGCACTTCTTCAATAGCAGCTCGATACTTCTTAATATCTGCTTTTTTAATATGTGCATATCCTTCTTTGAGTTGTTCCCATTGATCTGCATCTGTTTCGCTCATTTTTGCCAATTGACCTTTTGTTGGCATTCTTTCTAGATCATCATAGTCAGTGAGAGCGTCTTCATAAAAAGATTTTATTTTACGTGCGTGTGCCTGGCTAGTTGACATTTTGGTGAAATGCCTTTTTACATCAAACCCTTTAGGATCAAAACTATTAGGATCAATAATCCAGTCTTCTAACCAAGTATCTATGTCTTCAACAATATCATAAGACTGATCTCTAATACGTTCTTGAATAGAAGGAACATAAACTTTCTGTTTTGTTTCTTCTTCTGCTTTCTTTTCTTCTACAACCTTACTTCCTGATTGTATCATTTCAGCAATCTTAGTTTTTACCCAATCGGTGGTGGGCCGTAACTTCCCCATTGTACCAGGAAGACTTTCCCAGTACTCAGCTTCTTTAGGATTAAAATCGGGCATACCTAGATTCAGCAACTTACAACTAATAGCAAGAGTATGATTTGTACCTGGTGCTTTCTTTGCTGATGCTATGTCTTTTTTCTCATAGCCATTATCTTTCATCCAATTGAAGATGTCGGCTGCAAGATCTGTAGCCTTATATTCTTGATATAATTCCTGTCTTGCACCTTGCACAAACCTATGGAACTTTTGCCCGTCCCAATTTTCCCAGCCATCAAAGCTAAATGTATGTTGTCCTGTTTTGCGTCGGACAGGTGCTCGTGCTTTCTTTTTCCTAGTTTTCGGCAGTGCCATTTGAATCTCCTGGATGTAATTTTATTTAAGTATATATGTATCATTAAGAAAAGTCAAGTTCTTTTGATTCATCTTTGGTCCAAAATACTTTTTCGATGCCGTAATTCTCAATTACATTTGCGCAACCTACACAAGGTTTAGCAAGCCCGTGTACCCACGTCTTAGACCACGTATAAGGTCGTTTAACACGTACTATGTGTAGCTCGCACTGTTTGAGCTGCTCTGCTGTAATCAAGCGTAGTGCGCTTCGTATTGCGTCTACTTCAGCGTGTCTAAAACGCTGATCGTTACGATAACCTTGTGTAAGCATTAAAGGGTGTGTTTTAGGCTGGTTTACACCTGTTGCAATAAGATGTCGCTTGTACACGATACCGGCAGCCATAGGAACACGTTGTCCATAGCCGCCTGATTCAATCGCAAGGCGAGTCAACATTTGTGTGATTCTAGACATTAGTCCCAAAGACCTTCGTAGTATTTTCCAAATAGCCTAAAACCGTTAGAGATACGTTCTTGTTCTTTTTCCATTGCGTCTCTTTCTGTTGCTATATCGAAACGCATATACACTTCGTCCTTGTTTACTTTTGAATCAAATGCATAGATCATTTCGTCCAACACCCAATCCCAACGCTTGTGCCAATTCTCGTCAGTGTCCCACTCATTCTCTTTGGCAGGGGCAGAAGTTGAACGTAGTTCTTCTGGTACATCTTCATCATCTACACTAGGAGAACCGTGTTTTGTTTTTTGTAATTGCTGAAGCATAGGTAACACAATCATAGCAAGTGTATAATCCATACTCCAAGTGTCAAACGGCTCTATTTCAATCCGTTCTGCCCTGTTCTTTCTATATGGGCCAATTCTAACCTTCATTTTCTAAGTCCCAGATACAGCGTGGGTTTTCATACTTATAACTTTTCGTGTACCGCAAATCCACGGAAGGTTTTGAATCGAGGAAACCGTAACGAATAAGTACCATCTTGATTTTTTGTAACAGCATCTGCTCTTACCTCTACAAGATTTCCGATAATGCTGTCACGACCACTCCAGAAATCATCACGATTAGCATCAGTGAAACCACTACCGACATTAACAGAAATATGTCTGTCGTCGTCGACTCCTTCGCATACAAACGCTCCAAGGCGCCCTTCGTTGCGACCAGTACCTTCTTCAATTTCTTTTACCTCCAATGTTACTTCAATAAATGGCTTTGCTTTTAACCAAGCGTGTGTACGCTTACATTCGTATGGTGCATCAATATCCTTAATCATAACACCCTCGTAACCACCGTCTACAGCCGCTTTATTAAGCTCTGTAAAGCGTGTTTGTCCTTCGGCTGTGTCTAAGTCTACATCTTCCCAATCTAGTGCTTGTACGTGCTCTAAGACGTCTTTATTTTGCTCCACCCATACGCTAACATATTGACTTCTAACGTGTTGTGGTTTGTCCCATACACCTTGTTGGAAGTTTTCTAGAGGAACTATATCAAACAAATGTAATACAGCGTCATTTGCTTCTACATTATCTTTGCGATGCACTTGCTTCATAAGATCTTGGAAGTTAGCACTCATTACTTCGCCGTCTAGAACAAGATCATACGGAACAGGCTTCTCAGCAATTACTTGCTCAATCTCTGCAATGATGTGTCCGAAGTTGTGAAACTGTTTTCCATTACGTGAAAACATCTCTACCTTGTTGCCTTGAATAACTGTAATAACACGAACACCATCCAGTTTAATTTCAATCTGCTTTTGACCCGTCATTTTCTTTTCGTGCTTGGCTGAGTCGTGTGCAAGAGCGCAAGTGAACACAGGCACTGTACCTGGAGCAACTTTGTTTACAGTCTTTTCACTTACACCGCAACGTAGGTCCTTAATAAGGATACGGCGGTACCAATCGTTCCATTGTGATACAGTAGCAAGATCTTTACAAAGAATAATGGCATCACGAGCAGCGTGTCCTGTAAGACTGCGGTTGATGAGTTTACGTGTTAATTCCTTAAATACTGGCCACGCAAGTCCTTGTCCATCAACAGTTGCTTCTGGAACCTGTTTAACACCAAATGTTACAAGTGGATCAAGGGCCATTGTAAGACCTTCAAAAAACTCCGAAAGTTCTTGATCTTTTGCTTCTAATAAGATTGCTTCTTTTGCAAGACGACTATTGTCTGCTTCAAGCTGCGCAATTATGTTTTGTGGCTGAGTTCTCATTTCATTATCCTTTCGAGCAATGCTTCTACTTCAGGAAAGCTTTCCATTTCCTGAACCTGCTGTTCAATAAAATCTAACCTTGCAAGTTCATTATCCATATTTACTTGATGATAATAAATTTGTGGGACAGTCCATCCTGTGTAATCTTGCGTCCAAGAAAAACTATACCCATTCGTATTCTGGAACTTGGCCATTTATTGCCTCCTTAATTTGCTTATCTACTGCTGTAGAATGTTTACATTTACCGTGAAAAGAAAAACCAGTACACTCACATTCAAAACCTTGGTCGTGAAGTTCGACACCGTATGTATTACCCTTTGAACCTTCAACGGGCCATACGATGCCGACCATCCAATGTCCTTTTGGATCAAACGCTGAGGGTTTCAAGTACTTTTGTTTATACTTACTCATACTGTCAACTCCTCAACGTTGATTGGTGTAAAATTGATTTGCTCTACACAAACACATTTGAACGGACCTTCTGGTGAAGGATTGCTGTGGATGTGTCCGTGTACATTCAACATTGGCTCATCGCCCCATCTGTGCCTTTCGGCAAGTGTAGTTGGGTGCAAAGGAGTGTGTGTAAAAATCAAGCCTGGAATAGTGTCAATCCAAAGCTGAATGTCTTTGAAGAACGGAGCAAGGAACTTTACGTTATCGTGGTTACCTAGCACAAGTCTTTTCTTGCCAGGCAGTTTAGCAAAGTTTGCTTCTAACCACTCAACCTTGTCCATACCAAAAAGAACATCACCGCAGTGGATAACTGTATCACCTGATTTAACAACACTCGCCCAGTTATCAAGCATACACTCGTTCATTTGCTCTACAGAATCAAAAACCCTTGGGGGCTTACCTGCATAATCTTTGAACGTAAGGATACCAGCGTGGTTGAAGTGTGTATCGCTTATTACCCAAGTATTTGCCATCTTTTGTGCCTATGTATTTGCCTAATTTATGTATATATTATAGCAAGGATTTGCTATTGTGTCAACCATTATGATTTGTAACAAAATCAACAACTTAGTGGAGTGAGCGGTGAGAATCGAACTCACATACAAGGATTTGCAATCCTCTGCGTAACCATTCCGCCACGCTCACAAAATTGGCATAGGTGAAGGGAATCGAACCCCTATTTTCAGTTTTGGAGACTGACGTGTTACCATTACACCACACCCATAAAAAAGCCCCTAACAACTTAATGCTAGGGGCTTATCTAAAATAACTTTTTTCAAAAGTCGTGTTAAGACATACCCCTTTCTTTCGGAGGCCAACAAGTAATATTTGTTGTGTTAGTCTTAATCACGTATCTATTCCTTCTTAGTTTATATACTTACTATAACTTCTTTGTATTTATTTGTCAACCACTTTTTCACATTTTGCTTTAGTTCCGCAATGTGGACAATGGAAGGTTGCTCTATCTATACAATATTTGTCTTCCATCGTTGCAAAAGTAAAGTAGCCTTTGCAACTACTGCAAGTTAAGTGCCAAATAATTTCCTTGACTGCTTTAAACATTGTAAAGTATTTATTTACTGTGTTTGTCTTTGTAATCATTTATAGCTGCTTTGATTGCATCTTCTGCTAGAACAGAACAATGTATTTTTACTGGAGGTAATGCAAGCTCTTGAGCTATTTCTGTATTACGGATACGCCCGGCGTCTTCAAGACTTTTTCCTTTGACCCATTCGGTAAGAAGACTAGAACTAGCAATAGCACTACCACAACCATAAGTTTTAAATTTTGCATCTTCAATTATACCATCATCGTTTACTTTAATTTGCAGTCGCATCACATCACCGCAAGCAGGTGCGCCTACCATACCAGTACCTACACCGTCGGTGTCTGGATCCCACTTGCCTACATTTCTTGGATTTTCATAGTGATCGATTACTTTGTCTGAGTAAGCCATTTTGCTTGCTCCTGTTTTCCGACTATGCTGTATTTATAAAATGGTGCCGGTTGAGAGATTCGAACTCCCGACCTACGGTTTACAAAACCGTTGCACTACCACTGTGCTAAACCGGCGTTATCTTCTTACTTTACAGTTAGGACACCAATCGTTATGTCCTAACTCTGTCTTACATTCTGGACAAGTATTCATACTTTACTTATCCTAGCCTTTTGCTAAAAACTGTTCTAATGAGTTTGGGGTGACAGAAAATACAAAATTAATAATGCATCTTGATTTAGAATCCACAGGATTACTACTTGCGTGGAATCTATGACTTTGAAAAAATAATGCATTACCCTTTTTCGGAGTGTTCGAATGTATCATTTTCATATCAAAAGGGCCATCCTCTACATAATGATCAAACAATCTTGTATCGCCGTCACTTTCGTTCACATAATACACCATACTTACACAATGATTACTTCCGTGATCAATATGTGGAATATGGTAATTGTCTTTTGTAAATTCCGGATGTTGATTTAATAAATTGGCTTTTATTCTAACTAAACCATCGACTACCAAACCTGTTTCTTTTTCTAGCATCCACAACAATGGTTGTGCAATTTCGCCAAAAAGGTTATGTCCGGGGCCTTCTTCTTGAGTAAAGTAGGTGTTTGTAAATTGATGTGTTTCTAAAATGTTTTGATCGTTAGCATCAACGTTTTCACCTACACTACTAGTTACTTCATTGAATACCCATAATCCATTATGGATAATTCTTTCTTCTATCCAGTTTGCCATTTGTGGTGGCGCCAGATTGATCTGCCTATATGTAAAATTGTTGTCCAATTGGCAGCTCTTAGTTAGCGTTGATATTTACAGAAATTGGAACACTATCACCTACATTGTATTGATTGTAAGTATAGCTACGCCCTTGAACACCATTCCACTCATACCAGATAGTATAGTTCTTCAACTGTGTTTGTTGCTCACGAACGATAGTTTCAGTACATTGCTGTTGGATTCTATAACCTGTAATAACCTGTTGGTTACTTCCACGCTTGTTAGCAATGTCGGCACCTACAATTGCACCAAGAACAGTTGCAGCTTTTTTTCCATCGCCACCACCAAATTGGTTACCAATAACACCACCAATAATGGCTCCTGCTAATGCATCGCCAGTGCTGGCTTGTCCTTGCACATTTCCGTAAATAGGAACTTCTATATCTCTACATTCGGTGCGTGGAATATTTTGATATACAGTAGTGTAGTTTGGTTCTACTCTAGTAATTTCTGCGTACAAACTTTGCGCCGAGGCTGGCAGTGTATATGCCATTCCTGCGATTACTACAATAGATGCAAATAGTTTTTTCATAATCATCTCCTTGAGTTAATATTTATTATACAATAGCATCAAAGTTATCCAAAGTCAACCTAATAATTAGCAGAGTCTTCTGTGCCATTACCGTATTGCATAACTCGTACAGACTTAACCCTATCATATCTAAAACTACGAAATCCTTTAGATTCGATTGCCCACGCAGCAATTACTTTATCCGATATCTCGCGAATCTTTGTCTGACTCATAGGATCGTCTTTCTTTGCAGGCGGTAACATACTCTTAATTAACGTACAAGGCATTACACGCTCGTCACCATTTAATTTTGTAAAAGTTACTTCAACTACTTCATTCTTTAGTAGGTTTAGTAGATCTTCCTTTGTCGGTATTCCCTTGAGACTTGCTATTGTCTCGCTTACCGAAGATTCGCTCCCAGCTTTCTCTGTATTTTGCGTCATCTGCGCCTTTTCTTCTTCCACTGCCTTTTCCTCCGTGCCATTGACTATTAGTCATCATTTCTACCTCTTTGTGAAAAAACAAACGAGTAATATAGTGTTATGCCTATGCAAATAGGAGCAATCATCATAACTGCTCCTATACCGATTACACCTGTCACTATCTACTCTCTACTACCTTATCTGCGAAACCGTTATCAACAGCTTCTTGTGCAGTTAAGAATGTATCAAATTTCATTGTTTCAAATAATTCTTCATATGTCTTACCTTTTGTGTTGTGCTTTACATAAAGTTCTGTAAGACGTTTATTGACCTTTTGTGACTCTTCGTAATGACGTTTTGCATCTTCAAACTGTAGTTCTTGTACGTGTACAGATCCACTTGTGCCTGGTGTGCCTGAACTAACACGATGAATCATTGTACGGCTTTCAGGCAATACAATTCGCATTCCAGCAGTACCTGCCTGTGCCAAGAATGATCCCATTGAGCAGGCCTGGCCCATTACAATAGTTCGCACAGGACATTTAATATACTGCATTGTATCGTAAATAGCAAGTCCTGCTGTTACTGCGCCGCCAGGTGAGTTAATGTACAAATTAATAGACTTATCAGGATTTTCTGACTCTAGGAACAACAACTGTGCTACAATTAGATTAGCCATATTATCTTCTACTGGACCGTTCAGCATTACAATACGATCTTTCATCAAACGACTATAAATGTCGTATGAACGTTCTCCGCGAGCTTCTTGCTCAACAACCATTGGTACTAGTGGCATTAGCGTCCCTCCTTAATATAACGTACTGTAGGACCTTCTGAGGTAAATTCCATACCGTGTGCATTACCTACATAGGTACGCCCATTCCAGCGCATTGGAATTTTATTGGTTGCAAGAAATGCGTCAAAAGACTTACCTTCTTGAAAATTGTCTGCTTCTGCTTCTGCACTTACACCACTATTGGTGTTTGTGAGTATTGCTTTGTTGTCTACGATAGTTCTCATTTTTTTCCTAACAGTTTTAAGTTTAAAACAAAATTTTCTACTAACAGTTTAACAATAATTGCTCCGTCTGTCAAGTGGTTTCTTTCCATCTCTAATACGTGTGCTGCCATCATTATATATGCCTGATCCTCACTAATATTTAGATCTCCCCAATCGATAGGATCAAACTCAGCACCTTCTTTTGCTAGAGCAACTAAATTTAATATCGCCTCATTGTCAGGCTCAAGGAAGTTATCACTCACTACGTGATTCTAACCTCGCTTTGTAAATAAAATTCTCAACTAAAAGTTTTGTCATAGTTGCCATAGCAACGACAGCTCTTTCTTGCTCGTTTACACTTTCCATCTGGTCTAAAACATTCTTTGCCATATGTTTATAAACTTCTTCTTTTTTCAAATTCAATCCTTCCCAATTGATAGGTTCAGCAAGAGCTGCTTCTTGTGCCAATTGAGATAATTGTTCTACTACATTTTCCATAAACTCTCCTAGTGGATTGTATAATCCTCGTCTTGGTTAGGATCTATGTTAAAGTAATCCTTACAGATATTTACAATTGTCTCCGGAACTTCTTCTTCCTCTTGATTTTCAGGTATCCACAATCCTTTGAGTACACCTGTTTTTGAACAAACAATAAATCCATAATCATCATCTGTGAGAAAGTCTTCAAATTTACTAGCATCTTTTTTAGCCATTATTTTTCTCCACAAATTTACCCTTAACGATTTTAAATACACCGTCAAGTCCTGTTGATCTAATATATTTTCTTCCGCCGTCAATCATTTTACCGTCAATAAAAATACAATCGTGATGACTACAAGAATAGTACCAATTATTATCTTTGTCTTTGATCATTCCAAATTCAAAATCTTCAACGATATCTGCATTACAAATCATCATACGATCGTTCATTCTGTCGTTGTACAATCCAAAGTAACAATTACCAAACTCAGGATGTGGCGTAGCTCTATAAAAAATGTCTACAGGCACATCGCTTGCTTTTAAATCAGTAGTACACACATACTTAACCGGCACACCGTCCTTTTCTGTATAAAGTGATTCTACTTTTTCTATATCAAAAACATTAGGGTGTTTTATGTCCATCTTGGTCCTCTTTAACCTTTTTTGAGATAGTCTTGTAGATGCCAGGATTTACTTTCAAAATGTGAGGCATCATTTCGTGTCTAATATAGTTTCTAGTATAACACAGATCAGTGTTGCTGTCATCCTCTAAAAAAGGAACATTCTTCATTCTTGCCCAAAGTTCGAAATCTCTCTTGCGTGTGAGACGAAAAGGACGGATGATATGTTTCCTTCTGTACGGAATAATTTTTCCTGTGCCGTGTAAACTCGACCAAATCCAAGTTTCTACACAATCGTCTAAATGATGACAAGTTACAACAGGATATCCAGGGTAAGAATCAAAAAATCTATATCTTTTTTCCCGCCACCATTCTTCTTTACTTGGACCAGGCGGAATAGTTTCTTTAACACGATCCATAATAAAAGGAATATCGTTCTGCCTACAGTATTTGATTAACCAAGGTTCAGCTTTTTGTCCGTGTGCTGTACCGTGATTAAAATGCAACACAGTAATATCGTGATTGTTCTTTAGAAAGTGCAAAGCTGCCATAGAGTCAATTCCCCCAGAACAAGCAAGGAAAAATTTTCTAGGCAACTTGCCTTGGATCTTAATCATTACATAACCAATCTTGTTAATGCTACACTATCAATTGTTACTAGTAACATATAGTTTGCTAACATACCTGTGCTACGTCTTGTCCACGCTGCCCAAGCAAATATTACACATTGACATATGAACAAAGGATACAGCAATAAAAAAGGAGGATTAGGAACTGTGAGCATCATTGTTACTGCACAAAATATACTCAAAAACCAAGCAATAATCTCTAAAAAACATCGCGCAGGATTTTCTTTCCAATCTTCCTTTACATAGTACACAATTGCATTTAATAATTTGTTCATACGTCGGAGTTGTCGTTCCACTTTAAAATTTCTATTTCACCGTCTGCATTTTTACGGTGACGTAAAAACCCGTTTTCAATTAACGTGTCAATGGTTTTGCCGCTTGCATCAATATATGTTGACTTGAGCATCAAAAAATATGTAGCAAAACTCCCGGCTAGGTAAGCACCGAATAACCACATTACATTTTCTGTAAACATTAAATACCTCCAACGTGTAGTTCAACATCCTTTACGTACTCGGTTAAGTTGCTGTCGCTCACCCAGCCAATTACATCATCGTATGTGTCGTTCCAAACTTCTTGTGTAATAAATTCCCCATTTTCATCAAGAACAGCGATTTCCCATTTGTCCATCTCACCGCCGTAACTAAAAGAAGTTTTTATTGCACTTAGTATTGTACCATCTTCAAACGTGTAGACTCTTTGGATACCATCCTTGTCTACATCGTGTGGTGTTTCTTTCAAAATAACCATTATTACACCTTGTATAACTTTACATAATTTAAACGAGTTTCGTTTGCATCGAACAAACGATTTTTTGTTTGTGCCTTTACTTTTGCTTTTACACGCTTTGTATCACCAACATTGTGCTCGAACTTGTTCATAAAAGATACAAGGTTACCATCTGTGGTTACTGCTGTGTAATTATACGACTCCCATTGTGCGCTATAACGCTTGTCAAGAATTTTCACAACAGCCTCTACATTGTCTTTATCTTTTCCAAGATGCACACTGTCGCGATATTCAATACGAATCTCTTTCTTAAGACCGCTTTCGTGCTGGTCACGTTTTACAAACTCTGGAATAAAGGCAACACGACCTAGATTATTTACAGCAACACTTTCTTCAGAAACCGATTGAATCATATCTCGCTTGAAGTCATCTAAATCACCTAAGCCTAGCATTACATAACGCTTCATCCACTTTTGTATTTCAGCTACAGTTTGGTAGTCTTCTGCTGTCGGCTCGAAAAGAACAAAATCAGGATCAACATAGTGTCCGGATTTTTGGGCAAAATAAAATTTCACCATTTCTTTGTTTGAATGTTCTGTAACTTTGCCTTCTGTGCTGTAACGCTGAGTGTGCTTTTGATAGCCGTTACGAATACGGTGTGCTGCCACCGCCACTGCCAAAGCATCTTGTGTTGATACTGTTCTCAAAGGTAAAACATCTTTTTTAGAAGATAGCCGAGTAGCCCAACCAATCGGTCTATATAGCGTATGTGCTGTCATTGTGTGCCTCTGTGTATGCCTAACTATTAATAATAGTATAAGCTCATCTAGACCCTTTGTCAACCATTAATTTGAGATAATTGCAAAACCTGGACGATTATTTCCTGGATTTGTAGTAAATGCGTGGTAATCAAACTTAAAATCTAGATCGCTAAATTTCTTCATTTTTAGATCAATTATTCCGTTAGCATTTACTCCGACAAAACCAACACTAGCTTCAACCTGTGTCATAATGTCCTTTATGATCTCTGCATATGCGTCTTTATCAATGCCTCTGACAATTACGTTTTCAAGACCTTTGCCTAGCCCATAAGTGATCATATAGGCTGTATACTGTACCGGATCTCTTTTAAACTTTTTTTCACCTGTAGTTGCAACATCTCTCGGTATGCCAAAAACTTTGTGATTGCTGGCTCCTAATATTACCTTACACTTTGCTATCACATCCTGATATGGTATAAGTTTGCCATCTTTGTATATCAAGACTTTAACTGCCTTTGTAAGATCGTCTAGTTTTGTTATAGATGCATTTGGAATAGTATCTGCAATCAGTTGTACCATTTCAGGTGTTTTTAAATCCATACATAGCTCAAGTATAAGATTTATTACACTTCTGCTTGGATCAGCAAGTTTTTGAATCGTTGCATATCTTGCTTGTCGCTGTAGATCTTTTGGATCAAGAGTATCTTTATAAGTGTCTACAATGTCTTTCATCTTAACAAGACTGTTTCCGCTTCCTGACAAACTTTTAACAGCAATTTTTTGTCCACCTACTATAACATCAACTACAGGTTCGTTGCCTGGGGGGAATTCTATAGTTTGACTGTCGTCGGCATAACATAGAGGAGCAATACACTCTCCAAAGTCTTGGCTGATTTGTTTTAGATTAGTGCCAGTTAACACATATTGAAGTTCTTCTGGCATAGGCTTTTGCGAACCAAACTGCATAGCATTATCTAAAATATGTAGCAGAGCATTTTGACGGTCATCTTCATATTTTTCTATTACAAGTCTTTTAATGTCTTGATATAGTTCTTTTTTGCTTGTGTATACGTTTCCTAGACCTAGTGTTACAGGCGTTAATTCTTTTTTGTTGAACCCTTTTACACTCTTGCCGCTGCCTTCAACCTTCCTGCGAGTGGCAATATAATATGTTTTGCCTTGATGCTGAAATTCAAATGGTGCTGCTTGACTATAAGATGTTAGTTTAGCCGAAGTGGGCTTTAGTGTAATAGAGGCATCAACTTTCTTAAGCAACTGTTCTGCCTCATCTTTGTCTAGTATGGATACTTTTTTAAGTGTACGAAGATGATAAGGTCTACCATACTTTTCTGTTTCTCTTGTGTCTTGTATGTAAAGAGCAGGGTCGTTTACCCTTTTTACAAGATCAGATAAATCATTTAGATCAGCAATTTTTTGTTGGGTCATTTCTACATATCGCATATTATATTTATTCGTCGTGTGTCCAGGTATAACCGCCTAAATCGTTTGCTTCTGCCCAACGAATAAATAGACCACACTCTCTTCCGTGTGCTTCAATTTCCCAAGGTCGATCCCAATACTCAGGATCTTTTGCCAACCATTTACCTTGCCACCTATGCTTATTTTGAATAGTGCTTTCGTACAACTCTCCCCGTGCATATTGCTTCACGTGAACCATTTCGTGGCATACAGTTTCTAATAGTCTACGAAGTCTAAGTCCTTTATGGATTTCTAATTCAAACTGTCTAGGTCGGCTAGGACAATCGTAATCATTAGACAAGCAATACCCGTAAGCATCTTTAAGTTGTGTAAGCTTGATATGAATATCTAGATTTGTTAATCTAGGCATAAGCAACTCAGCACAAAACTCAACAATACTTTTGACGTGCTTCTGTTGTGATGCTGTGCCGCCTTCAATCGAGATATCCATAACGTAGCCCCATTTTGTTACAACTTATACTACTATAATATACTCAATCTTCGGATGTGTCAACCACTAAATTTGAATCTAGAGTCGGTGTATGATACCCTTTGAGCACATCTTTTGAATTATTTTCGCCAGATTGCCTAAATTTGCGTATATCATACATAATATTTACCAGTTTTTGCATACTACCAGGGCCCTCCCATAATTCATTTAAACAAGAATTAATCTTATCTAATGAAATAGAAGTAATATGATTACGTCTAGTCTCAGCAAGTTGATCCCAAAAATATTCTAATAAAAAAGATTGAATAGATTGTGGTATCAGCGAATGATCTGAATATGCAAACGTGCCGGTAAAGCCGTTAATATAAAATGGAATATCTTGGGGTTGGTTATTCCAATAGGCTAGGGTAGACTGACGAGCTTTTTCGTAATCAAACATTAAATTTTCCTCTTTTTGATGAATGAATTAATATTATATTATAGTTTTTTGACTTTGTCAACTATAATCTAAAAGTAATTCTGCCTTTAGATAAATCATATGGTGTCATTTCTACTCTTACTCTGTCACCCTGTACTAATCTGATTCTAAATTGCCTCATTTTCCCGCCAGTATATGCTGTAACAATATGATCATTGTCTAGCTGTATCTTAAACATTTGATTAGGCAGGACTTCTACTATTTCACCTTCTAGTTCAAAAAGGTCGCTATTCTTCCCCATTTGTCTCCTCTTTTTTAGACATTGTAATAACTCCGTCTTCAACAGTTATCTTTAATACATCACCTGGTTGCCAGCCCATTCGTTCACTTACTTCAGGAGGAATGTTCATTAGTACGTTTTTGTCATCACCATCGATGTCTTCAAATATGTCTTCTACTTTATATGTTATTGTTTTACTCATCTATTATTTATTCTCCGGGTTAAATCCTGGTACATAAGGAAAATTAAAAGCTATTGTTGTGCGCACTGTGTTTGGCGGCGATTCTTGAACTTCGTGTTCTAAGTATGATGGGAAAAATAGCATAAGACCTTTTTTTGGTTTATAACCAAAACTATTCCAACTCCAGGGTGTATCTTTGTAATGTTTTGAATAATCAACTAGATTATTTGGATTATGAAAAATAAGTTCTTGTGCATTTTCATTTGCTCTAATCCAATACACTCCACTAATGCCGTGTATTCCGTGACAATGTCTTCCGTGTTTATTACCTTCGTCTTTGTAATCTTGAGTCCAAAACTCCATCAAACCTGGACTTACTTCTAGTCCTGTGCAATCTGAATAAGCATCCTTAACTTTTAAAATTTCTTCGAACAATTCGGGTGTATCGTGTTGTAGATCAAGAACTCGTTGAGGTAATGCAAAATCTCCGTACTGGCTTCCGGTGTTAGGCAATTGGTGTTCTTTTTCTAAAAAAGTTTTTTCTACTTTATTTGCTATTTCTTCAGGTACATCGTGTGACATTATACCTACAGAAAAAAGTGTGTCTACGTGCATTGATTAGCATACCTTCCCATTTCCATTTCAAAGTTTTGAGCTGCATAAATGTTTTCAAAATGAAAAGTGTGTTCGTAAACATTTGTCCACGTTGTGCAACTCCATTCGTGTTTTTCACACTGACGCTTGCACCAAGTTTTGCCTCTATCAACTACATCGCTATGTAGTCTTACAGTGTGACCTGGTAGCCAACTTTGTTTATACTCAAATATTTCTTGTGGTGTCATAATATAAATACTTATATGCAAGACGCTTACACCAATGTCTTTTATGATGTTGTCCAAGAAAGCAAAGGCAAACACGGATATGATTTGCCACACGATATAGAGGCCTACGTTGTAATGCTGTTAGCAAGTTACGTAGACCGACCAGAGTTTTTGCCTGAAGAAACCTTTGCCGAAGCATACCTAAAACTTTCGCGGCCCGGCGATTATTCAGCAAAAGAGCTAGGCGATACTTGTTTATTTGTAACTGGTGTGTTTCCTGCATATGGGTCTAAAAAAGGATTAAATAGAAAATACTTTCAAGATATAGGATCTAGTTCTTATGAAATTGTAAGTGAAGTGATGAACTACGATCTTTTTTATCCATTGTCTCAACATTTTGACTTTGTAAGTGATTTCATTGAAATAACTATTCATTCGTCCAAACGTGAACTGAATAACCTTTTCCGTTAGTATCACCACCTTCATTATCAATGTCTACCCCATCGTATTCAATGCTTGTGATTATGTCTTCTCCATTAGGAAATTCACTCGTATATACCTTAAGTTTTTTTGGGTCAAAATCACCAGTAGTTTCAATTACACCATCAAAGAATGTTCCTTTTTCTGCACTATAAAATTGAAGCACATACTCATCTCCGTATTCTTCTTCTGGTCCAGAATCTAATAATTCTGCTTCGTAGTCAGATTCTTCCATAATATTTTGAATGTAATCATCGAGATTGGTTCCATTAATAATTTCACCTATATAGTTTGCGCCATACTCTGCAGAATCTACTTCATCAACACTAAAAGTTGCATTAGAATATTCTAATCCCCATTGATGGCTAAATTCATTGTGGTGTTCATACCAAGGACGATAGTCACCGTCTTGGTCTTTCATAAAATCAGCTTCGTCGGGTACACCGGTAATATCCTCAAACTCAAACTCTCCATCTTCAGCACTTACCATATAATTTACAACATCACTGTCACCGTGTTCTTCTACTACTTCATTCCAGAATTCATACTGATCACGGTTTAAGTTAATGTATGCAGCTTCACCGCCGTATCCCCATAGGTTTATACGATAAAATCTAGGTCCGCTTAATTTATCTACAAGTTCTTGTTTTTCTTCAGATGTTGCCATTACATTTCTCCTGTTATGTCTGGTCGTTGATCTAAAATATCTTGATCTGGATGTTTTCTAGTTGCAAAATTAATTATGTCGCTATGATTAAAATCGTAATAAAAATATTGAGTGCCTGTTCTAGGAACTTTGACTTGCCAAACACCGTTTAATAATATGCCGCTTGCACTACTTGTTTTCCCCTCATACGGAAACCCGTTCATTTTACAACTATTATCAACTGTAATTATAGGAATGCCGCAAGTATAACTTAACATACGTAAGTTACCTTCGTGCCAAGCATCTGTGATATCGTCATAGTTAGGCAATTCGCCTCTAAAACCATTTGTGGCGTGAAAGATAACTTGTGCGTTCAAATTATCTGTGACAAACATAGGTAAACTAGGTTGTCCCCGTAATGGCCCTCCCCAAAAATCGTTACAAATTAATCCAGCAGCCCAAAAATTTTGTCTGCTATCTTCCATATCAATTAAAGTTACTTCACTTGGAACTGTCTGATCATAACTTGTTATTGTATGATGTTTGTTTGTAGATCCCAAAAAGTTACCTGTTTTAGAATAAAAACGTATTTGGTTTTCTTTTCTATATCCTTTCGGAAATCGATCATCATCTTCTGCCCACATTGTACCTAGGCATAATCCCACTTTTGCATCTTTTGCATATGCAACCACTAAAGCTTCTGCATTAATTACATCTTGTACGGTACGTCCTTTATATGAATCCCAATCAGGAATATAACCGGAAAGCGAACCTTCCGGTGTAAGCAAATAATCTACTTCTTTTACCTGAGCCCAATCTATTGCTTTTTTGATATTAGAAACATTAGTTTCTAAATCGTCAGTACAGGCAATCTGAGCTCCGGCAAACCTAATTACATCAGTCAATGTTTATAACCAAATCTTTTTCTAAGTAGTCTACACAATTTTCAGGAGTTGATTCCACATATGGGTCATCATCCGAACCATCGTTGTTAATGCCTGGTTCTTGCCACCATTTTTCTACAATGCCGTTATTGATAATAGCCATATATCGCCAGCTACGTAAACCAAATCCTAGATGATTTTTGCCAATCAACATACCCATAAAACGAGTAAAGTTTCCTGATCCATCTGGAATCACTTTTACGTTTTGAATACCTTGAGACTTTGCCCAAGCATTCATAACAAATGCATCGTTGACGCTCATACAATAAATTTCATCAATATCTTGGTTACGAATACGATCGTAGTTTTCTTCAAAGCCTGGTAACTGATATGTAGAGCAAGTAGGTGTAAATGCACCCGGCAAGCTAAACAACACTACTCTTTTGCCTTTGAAGTAATCGTCTGTTGTTTTATCTTCCCAACGGTAAGGGTTGTCTCCGCCGATACTTTCATCTCGGACTCGTGTTTTGAACGTGACCTGGGGTAATTTGAACCCTTCAATCATAATATTAATCTCCTAAGTAATATAATTAGTGTAGCACTAAAAGTTTACTTAGTCAACCAATAAAATTACCAACCTTGTTTTGGCCGAGGAATCTCTTTATCATTAAAGTAATACCTTGCTGTATCATCAGTATAATTAGCATCTACAAAAAGATCTTCGGGATTATTTACATTATGTAAAACCATTAGTTTACAAACTTCATCTACTGCTGCCTGTTTAGCTGCCTCTAATTCGGTTAAATGAGGTTGCCCAAAAGGCTTCAGTTCATCTTTAATTGGATTTACTTCTACAGGCCCAAATTGTGCCATCAAGTCTTCGTGAGAATCAAAAGTTAATGAGGTATTATTTTTCATAAAAATATTTATCCTAAAAACGTAACAGTGGCTCCTCCTATGATTGCAATAAGTATGACACAAAGCCATATATAGTGCATTGCTGTTGTGTCTCTATGACTCCACATTACTTCATATCATTTAGAGGATTATCCAGTGCCTCCTGTAGTAATTCTCTAATGTCCTTGTCTAGCTTATCCATATCTTCGTCTATTCTACTTTCAGTTGCTCTCATTGTATCACGCACATCTTTTTCAGTTTCGCGATTAAGTGACTCAACTTCACGTATGCTTTGTGCTACATCTTTTTCAACCTGATTTATGTCGGCACGTACACCTTCAAGAGTTGCTTCAATACTTGCTTGTGCATCTTTAACACGTTTCTCTGAGGCGTCTACTTTGTCCTCCATTCTATCAACTGCTTGCTCAGTCTTTAGAATGTCTTCACGTAGTCCGTCTTTGATGTCACGAGTGTAGTCTACTGCTTCTTCAAGTTTGACTTCTATAATGTCCATACGCTCGCTGTATGATGCCATAAGCTCTTGATACTCCTGCTGTTGGTCTACAAAAGCTATTGCTTCTTCTATCTTTTGATACATCAAGAAGCCTCCGTATAATGAACCTATTACAGCACCTACTAAACTAAGTGCTGCTGTTGCAGTTACAAACGTAACTTTTATACCAAGGACACGGAACTCTTTGTTCTTTAGATTTTCTATGCCCTCTTCCATATTTTCTAGGCTTTCACCTAAGTCTTTGTCAGCCATTGCCCTCTCCTTTATTCGTATTGCGATCTAACCATATCTCTATGCAGTTGATCGCTTGCCCCATTGAACAACCTTGCATTAGGGTTGTCATAATTTTGTTGTCCTTCGTATATTTCTTTAGGTGCGTAAAATGCACCGTCTGCTAGTCCGTCTGTTTGGTATGCTCTAAAGTTGGGATTGTAACCCATTAGTGCAGCATTTGCATCTTCGTTGTCTGTGCCTGCTAGAGCTTCTGCAACTAGTGCATCTTCTTTTGCATTTTGATCTTCAAAAGATTCTGTGCTTTCTTCTATTGAGTTTTCTACTATACTTGTTTCTAAATCTTGTACTCTAGCAAGAGCAAGGTTAATTGCACTGTCTACTGCTGCAATATCAAAGTTAGATCCAACTACTAGTTCGATTGCTAATCCGCCTGTGTCTCCTGGATCATTTGATTGTCCTGGAGTAGACGATATAACAACATTCATTGTGCCAGGCTCTCCAAAACTGCTAGGTAATCCTGTTGTGTCTGTTGTTGTGTCTGTTGTTGTACCCATTGCTAGTGCTTGACTTGCTGATGAACCACTGCCATCATCGCTTCCGCTCATAGACTGTGATCCAAAGTTTTGTGATCCTGTAGAACCTGTGCCTGCTACACTTGTATCTGAACTACCTGTTGTGCTACTGCCAGTGTTTGTAGTTGTGTCTGAACTTGCTCCAACTGCTGTTGATGTAGTAGATGCTACTGAACCTACTTCTGTTGAACCTGCAACAACTGCTGTTGCTGTTGCAGTTTGTTCTGCGTTAACTGCATCTGCTGCTGCTATGTCAGATTGTATATCTGCACTTGTTTGTTCTGCGGCTGCTACACTGGATTGTGAGTTTGCAACTGCTCCTGAGCTTGCTGCACTTGCTACGTTGTCTGCTGCTGCCACTGCGGCTGCTGCTACACTCAAAGGATTAGTACTAGGTGCATTAGACGCTGATGATTCTTCTTGTGCTACTTCTTCTGTAGCTTCTTCTACTGCTGTTTCTTCTACCACAGCAACTTCTTCTACCACAGCTACTTCCTCAATAGCTTCTTCTATTGCTGCTTCTTCTGCGACTGTTTCAACTGGAGCAGGATCAGTTGCCACCGCAACTTGAGTGCTTTCTTGCGTTTGCCCTGTGTCCACTTCTTCAATAGTTTGCGTCTGAGTTTCTGTAAATGTTTCACCTAATGTCTCCTCTAATGCTCCCGATCCGTCATCTAATGATGCTGTTGATGTTTCTTGTACTGACTCTAGGAATGCTTGATCGTCTGTTGTTCCTGCAGGATCTGCTGTATTAGAACTTGCAATTAGTTCTAGTAGTGCATCTTGTTCTGCTGCTAGTGCATCTGCATAGCCAGGACACGTAGGATCACTCAATGGATCTAAATCACAACTATTATCTTCTTCTGGCGGACGATAAACATACAATCCGTATACCTGTCCTTCTCTAAATTCTGGACCCCACCAACCTAACCAGTATCCTGCATCCATTCCGTATACTTCAATTGTTACTGTATCAACACCTGTTGCGTCTGTACCAAATGCTTGTGGGAATAATTGCTGTCCGTACTGTAGCTGCCAGTTTGCTATTTCATACGAGTAATCATATTCTTTTGAATATAATTCATTGCCTGCGGTATCCTTAAATGTTACTGTTACAGTTAATGGATCTTGACAACAGGTTTGATTTGCTGTCGTTTCATTTGCGTTGTAGTTTTTAACTTTCCATTGGTACAAGTATCCAACAACATCAATACCTACACTGCGTAGTGCATCAGAAATTACATCTTGTGTTTGGACAATATTTGCTGCATTATAACCAAAACGTATAGCACCATCACCGTTGACACCAATGTTAGCACAAGAGCCGCTTGTATTTCCTGCCCACGAGCCGTCACCATTATTATCTGTACTTTGTATTAAGCATCCGTGGCCGTTGCCAGGTTTCACACTCCAAGCATTTGGATCATTAGTTAATAATGGATCAAAGTAGGTTATATCTTCTTCAAGATAATCAGGATCGCCAGGCAAGCCATAGATGATGGAAGTATCTACTGTACCAGTAGTACCGTCACTAAACGTAGTTTCTTGTGCTAAACTATTAGAGGCCCAAAAGCAGAACCATAATCCCAGCACCGAGGATGCCTTTAACAGCCCCTTCCATTTGGTCATTACGTCTTGTCTCCTGTTCTATGTTTGTTGGTTGTAGCTCAGGATTTAGTTCCCACTTCTCTTTTGCTTCTACGCCAATTGATCCATCAAACGGGCAAGGAGTACCTGCCATTTCCATTGCACGATAAACACTAGCATCTTGACACATAAGAGCAACTGCTGCAACCTTCATACCCATATTGTAGAGTGTTTTAGAATTTTTTAGTCTTTCACAATTTAAATCACGAACGTGTCCACCGCCCGATGCACCAAGTATTTGTGTTTGCACAGCCGCAGAATATGTCACCGTACAAGTGTCGTTGCCGCCTAGCATAACAGTAGGTGCAATAGCACTTGGAGGAGGTGATATGATTTCTTGTCTTATATCACTTTTATTGTTATTGTTATTATTGTTTGTATTATTATTTGTATTAGTATTCGTATTTGTGTTATTAGAAGTAGTATTATTGGTGTTTACGTTTGTATTGGTATTATTACTAGTAACATTACTTGTGCTATTAACTGTTTGATTTACATTTGAATCAGTAGTTTGGTTCACATTTTGATTGATTGTTGAATCACTAGTTTGGTTAATAGTCGTGTTATTAGTATTAGTGTTTGTATTGTTTGTGCCACCACTCAATATATTATTATTTGTGTTGGTAGTTGTGCTGTTAATAGTTGTGTCGTTGGTATTCACATTGGTGTTTGTATTCGTATTAGTATTATTTGATGTACTATTTACAGTAGTATTATTTGTATTCAAATTAGTATTTGTATTTGTAGAGGTAGTTGTACTATCAATTGTTGTATTGTTAGTATTTGTATTTGTGTTTGTATTGTTTGTACCGCCACTCAACACATTGTTGTTTGTATTAGTGCTAGTAATTGTTGTATTGTTAGTATTCAAATTGGTGTTGGTATTTGTACTATCAATTGTTGTATTGTTAGTATTAGTGTTAGTATTTGTGTTAGTGCTAGTACTGTCAATAGTACTTGTATTAGTGTTGGTGTTGTCCGTTGTTACATTACTAGTTGTGTTTGTAGTGGAGTCATTGTTAGTGGTGACATAGCTAGTAGAATCGTAACTAGTCCCGTCAATTACAGTTTGCGCCCTACTTTCTAAAGATAATAGCATTACTACACCAGCCATTAGTGCCCAAGATGTATACTTCTTCATTATTTTTTTTACCCTCTAATATATTTATATAGTACAATTTACAGTACAATTTTTAGATTCCCTCACATATATTTAATCGTTCTGGTGTTAATAATTTAACACCTAGTTAATAAATACAGTATGTATAAAGATGAACAAGACGCACTATTTGAAGTGTTTGATGAAATGGATCAATACAGAAAAGAACGTGAACCACAGCCACTAGACGCTGCGGTTGATGATTTTATTATTGATAAAATAAAAGATGCGCTTATACAAGAAAATTGGAATCAAACTAAGGCAAGTAATTGCTTAGGTATCAAACGCACTACACTTATTGCTATGTGCAAACGTCTTAAAATATTTTAACCTTCAACAGGTTTATCTTTAATCCACAAACAATCTACACTTTGATTTGGACCTGTAACAAGCACTGCTGCTTTGCTCATTGCTTTAATACAAGCATCTTTATCGTTGTAATTGCCAATGTGATAATGTTCTATTGTTTGTCCGTTTAGTGCTAACCAAATCAATATCCACATATTACCACTTGCCCTGACTTTTACCAATGAAGTAAAAAACTGCTGTTAAAATTGCTGCTCCAATAATTGCTGCAATTATTCCTACAGTCCATTCTAGTATTGCCTGCTTGCGTTCTTCTGCTGCATAGACTGCTTCCTTGCGCTTCTTGCGCATTTCGCCCTCTATTTTAACAATTTGATCCCAGGCACTTGGACCATAGTACAATGAAATATAACTGCGCAATTCTTCACGCATTTCTTTAGCCTTTTGCTTCTGTCCCCACACTTCAAGAGCATTTTGCTCAATTTCACTTGCGCCGAATAATTTTTTAAAGAATGGAGGATTTTCTGCTTGTTTGTGTGCAAAGTCTAAATCGCTTACACTGGTAGCCCATTGGTTAAGGGTACCTGCCATATCAGATATTTCTTTACCTGTTGCTATTGCACTTTTGATGCCATTGTAAGCTGCGGTTGCCATTCCAATGGCGCTGACTGGATCTATCAAATATTGCCCTTTCTTTGATAGAAGAGCCCTCACGCTCTACACTAGTATTTATATAAAATTCTAATTATGCTGCGTTACTAACAATTAAGTTTACAACCCACATTACAAACACAAAAGTTCCTATGCAGGAAACACCTATAATAGTTCCGTCTATTATTAGTGCTTGTTTAGCTGCTCGTCTTCTTGCCTCTGCTATTCGTGCTTCGCGAATGCGTCTACGTTCTAACATCATATCTTCGTAGAATTGACTTTGACCTGTGTACAACAAGAATTCTCTTAGTTCTTTTTCTAGCTGCATAGTCTTGTGTTTTGCTGCTGTGATTTCAAGTGCTTGTGCTTCTACACTAGTGCCACTAAAAAGTCTCTTAACTTTAGAACCTTCTTTGTGTTCAACACTTGCTTCTGCAATACTTTCTTTTGCATCAAAGAATTTACCAAATGCACTTGCAACGTCTTGGGCTTCTCGCCCCATTTCTATCGCACGTTTAATACCATTGTAAGCAGATGTTGCCATACTTACTGCGGCTGCAATTTCTACCATACCTACGCCCTCGTGGGTACTAGTAATACACTGAGCCCTCAATGTATAATCATATTTATGTTAGTTATCTTTTTTGTACTTAACTGTAGTAAGTCTTTGTACAAGAGGCCCCATCTCAACAGGGTTCCATATTTTTTCTTTAGTACTGCCTGCGTTTGCTACACTATATCTAATTTTAAGTGCTACATCTCCGGAATTTTTATCATATATAAAAATACCAGGTCTAGGAAATCCATCTTTGCCTTTACCCATAACAAGTTTAGAATCAAGGTCAATGTCTTGTGCTCTTAATCTACTAGCAAGGCGACTAAATGTATGCACACTACTTTTGCCTGTTGACTTCAAACTTATAAGTCTTACATTTGGATTACCGGATGTAGCTGCCTGAGATGTGTATTCACCTATTTTTGCAACGACACCTGCTTCATTTTTTGCATCTTGTCCTGCTAGTATTTCTTTAAGTTGACGATGTGCTTGTTCATAAGCGTCAACCCAGAAATCAGTTTTACTTTCTATTTTACCTTCTGGTCTTTGTATTTCAACACCTAGTGGCCCGAATAGTTTTTGTGCTGCTACAACAACCCCGTCATTTTTTAATGCTCCGCCACCTACTTGACCAATAGTATCACTACCTGCTTTAAGACTGATAGCAAGTCCTTTCAGTGGACGCATCTTTCCGTCCTCGCCACGAACAAATGCATCAATATCTGTTTTACGTCCTTTTTGATCACTAAGACCATCGCTGTCTACTTTAATTAAGTCTGCTTTACCATTTTTATAAAAGTAATCTGCGTATTTGTCAATTTGTCCACTATTAGCATAGTGAACTGCTGATTGTGCAATGTTTGCCATTTTAGGCCAAAAGTTTTCTGATCTTAAAAACTCCATTGCAGGACCACGTATAGCAACTTTAAATTCAATAGTATCAGCAATCTTACTATTAAGGTCGGTTACTTTATATGTTTCTGCACCTGAGCCAATAGCTTTGTTTAGTGTAGTTTTTAAATCGTCAAAGTTTATGTCTTCTACAGAATTCTTACCACGTTTAATTAATTTTGCAACAACTGCTGCTGACAATAAGGGTTCTGCAAGATCACCTTTGTTTTCTGCTGTGCTACCTTTTGCACCTGCTGCGTGATTTAATCCTGATTCGATGTTACTTACTGATCCAGTAAGTGTAAATCCTTGTCCGTTTGGCCTTTGGAACGACATTATGCCGCCTGATCCTCTACCAACTTGTATTGTAGGTCCTTGAATTTTTTCTACCCAGGTTAATGTTTCTGATTGTTGAAAATCTGGAACTTCTTGCTGGATGATACTTAATAATGCTTGACCGCCTTTACTTCCAGATACGTTTACTTTATGTCCGTATGAATATGCTCCAGGGCGGCTAATTATACTAGCTTCTCTTATTTCTTCAAATCGCATTTTGTATTCCTACTAATTTATAGTATTTATGCGATCTTTGGAAACAACATATCTCTACAGAATATTTCTACATCTTCTTCAGGTAAGCCCAACGACTTCATTACGGCGGGTGTATGAGGGTTTTGCTGCTGATTATGACAATAATAATCTTGTGCAGCTTGCACTAAATTTTTGTCCCCATAACCATTAAATTGCGGAACTTCTTCAAACCAAGCACGTAGATTAGACAAAGCAATATCTATAATAGGTCCTGCTTCATCTTCTTTGACATTGCCGGCGGCAAGCATTTTATCTGTAAAAATGTTTTGTGCCCATTCTGGTAGTTCACGTTGTTTCTTAGGAATGAAGTCTTCTACACTTTCTTTATATCCATCGATCATTGGATGGTCGAAAGTAGCACTTGGTGAAAAGTCGTGAAAGGCTCCTGTCATTTTGTTTTTGCCTGCAATAACATCAAAGCCGTATATAGGCGCATCGTTGTGTAGTACAGGAAAACAACATACGTGCATCATCCACAGGCCTTTAGTCTCACGAGCATCTACAACATCAATATGAGCACGGCGAACGCTATCATTACTCCATACCCTATTAACCCAACCGTTATCTGGTTGATTGAATTCTGAAAGTCCTGGCTCTTCAATTTCTTTTGCATATTCATCAAAAATGTCAAGTATTTCCTCCTTACAATCTATTAGTTTATTCCATATTGCACTCATTCTATACCTCTAAATCGTAGTAAAAATAATTAAGTCCGTTATCGTTTGCAGTGACAAGCCATTCGCCTCTGTATATTATACCGCTGGTACTACTTGTCGTTCCTGTATACACTTTTCCATCTATTGTATTACAATTATCAACAGTAAGAATTGGTACACCGTATCGGGCGGCCATCCATAAGTGTATATCCCCGTATTCTTTAATTTTTTGATTGCTCTTCTCGTCGCCTGCTTTTTCAGCTCTAAATCCATTTGTACTATGACAAATAAAATCTACATTATTGTCTGCATAATATTGCAAATTTTCGTTAGCAATTACTTTTTGATTTAGTTCACCCCATAAATCATTACAGACAAAACTACCCACACTAAAATCGTAACGACCATTTGCATTTATACCCTCAAAATTTGTAATTACAGAACTCTGTCCTGGATAACATTCATCTGCGGGTATAACCATTTGCTTACTATAAGTTCCTGCAGGCTGTCCTGCATCATTGTAATATTTTATTTGACTTTGTTTCACTAAGCCAAAATCTACAGGTTGAATATAAAGTGTTGGCAAACCTATACTTACACCTGCAGATGTTGCTGCTCTTACAACATTACTAAGATGGAATTCAATGTCTTCTTCAAATATATCTCGAAATGGTCTTAAATATCCACTAAGGGCGCCTTCAGGAAATAAAATAAAATCTACTTTATTGTCTGATGCCCATTCTAAAGCTGTTAGTATTTGACTTACATTTTTTTTTACATTATTTGTAACAGGAATTTGTGCGCCAGCTATTCTCATTTTACATCTATCATTTGTTGAAATAATTTTGTAGCAAAATCAAAACATATTTTTGCTTCATCTGCCATAGAATCGTTGCAACGAGATCTAATCGATTCTTTTAGACTATCGACATCTGTTTCAAATTGATATAAACGACCTTCGCCAGGAACTTTTTTTGAAATCATTTGTCCGCCGCTTGCATCTCCCATATGCCTAACGTAAATATGGGCCATTAATTTATCTGGATCGTCTTTTATAGACATAAGATGATCCATATAGTCTTTGACAACCGGAAGTAACGGAGGTTGATTCGGATTCGTTTCGCCCCATAGTTCTTGATAGTCTTGGTGTATTGCGGGTGCTCTTCTTGTGTCTAACAGATTGTGTAACATACTTAAAGTTTCTAATAAATTATACTGGGGGTGCAGATTAAAAAGAAATGTAGCATATCTTTCATTTGATATGTCACCGCTCATTAGTTCTTTTACAAACTCTTGGCGTTCTGCATTTTTATGATGTTCCCAAGTTAATTCTTTTAGACTCATTCTTCTTCTACTCTTACCTGAAGTGGAAATCCGTGTGATCTACTTGCATTAGTAGCTTCTAAGGATTTAGTTTCTGCTATTTCGTACTTATACGTGCCTACGATGGCTGAGCCTTCATTATGAATTTGCATACATAAATTTTCTGCACCTGATTGGCTATGCTTAAAGATTTCCTGTAAAACACCAATTACCCATTCCATTGGTGTAGCATCGTCATTGAGCATAATAACATTATATAGTGAAGGCTCTTTAATTTCTTTTTTGATTTTTTCGTCAATAATGACATCTTGTGTAGTATTAGTATTCATTTTATCTCCTTTAAAGATGGGGGAGTATAAAAACTCCCCCTAGACAGATTACTTGCTGTCTAATTCGCCTTCGATATAAGAATTATCTTGAATCTTAATTTTCTTAGGCTGTAGTTCTTCTGGAACTTCACGCTTCAAGTGGATGTTTAGCATACCTAATTCAAGATTTGCACAATGCACTTCTACGTGATCAGCAAGTGTAAACTCTCTACGGAAGTTGCGTCCGCCGATTCCTTTGTGTAGGTAGTTTACTGTTTCATCGCCTTTCGGAGATGTACCTTCTACTCTCAAAATGTTACCATCTTTGGTTACATCTAAGTTATCCATACCAAAGCCTGCAACCGCAAGAGAGATCATATACTCGTCTTCGTTGATTTGTGCAATGTTGTATGGAGGGTAACCATTTGATGCGCTATTTGCAAAACGTGCTTCCATTTCATCAAATAGTCTATCAAAGCCAATAGTTGCTCTGTGAAAGTTAGGTAGGTCTAGAGTTGTTAGTCTTGTCATTTTGTTTCTCCTTTAATAAGCAAGATTAATGTAAGGACCCTTTCGGCGTCCAAGTTTATTTATCATTTGCCAATCGTACTCGATTCATAAATTGCATTATGAGTTTGAGTACAACGAACAAATGTTGTACACTTTGACAAGTGCTTCAATCGCACTGCCCCAGCGTATGTGCAGGTGGATCTAACACCCCCGAGGATCTCTTGTACAGTATCTGCTACGGATCCTTTGTAAGGTACTAGAACCGTCCTGCCTTCTGACGAGCGATAATCTTTCAACCCGCCAAAATGCTTTTCGTTTGCGCTTTTACTACTCATACCGTAGAATTGCACAAACTTCTTTTCTTCATAAACGGACTCAAAGAATCCGTCATCTGTTTTAGTCACTTCATTAGTTTCGTAAGTCTTAGTGATTACTTCGCCGCCACCTTCATCGTGTCCGGCAAGCATACCACCAAGCATCACAAAGTCAGCACCTGCTGCAAATGCTTTTGCTACATCGCCTGGAGTTGTACAACCACCATCAGCGATAATATGCCCGCCAAGCCCGTGAGCAGCATCCGCACACTCAATGACTGCGGATAGTTGCGGATAACCAACACCAGTTTGTATACGTGTCGTACAGACCGACCCAGGGCCAATCCCAACTTTAATAATATCTGCTCCAGCAAGAATAAGTTCCTCCGTCATTTCGCCTGTAACAACGTTACCTGCAATGATTACAATGTGTGGATAACGCTGTCTAAAATTGCGCACAAATTCAGCAAAACGTTCTGAATATCCGTTAGCAACATCAATGCAAACATACTTTAGATTACTGTCTGCTTGTTCATATACATCGCGGAACTTCATTTCGTCTTTGTCTGTAATACCAATGCTCATAGCAACATAGTTGGTACGATTGTAGTCGTCAGTATCAAAGAAGTTTACTAGTTCGTTTACACTATAAGTTTTAACTAGACAAGTAAAAATACCTTCTCTAGCAAGACTGTCAGCCATTTCAAATGTGCCAACACCGTCCATATTACTTGCCATAATAGGAACTCCTCGCCAATGACGATGTTCTATATTATCTGGAAAGTCTGGTTCATAGTTACGGAATGTGTAACCACGTTCTAGATCAACTTCTTTGCGGCTGCCAAGTGTTGAACGCTTAGGACGAATCAAAACGTCCTTATAGTCTAGTTTTACATCTTCTTCGAGACGCATTTTCTAGTATCCTCTTTCCTGTTCTTGTTTACGTAGTTTTTTCAACCAACGTGCTCTGCCTGCAGCTTTTGCTTTCTTCCTTTTTAAGCTAGGTTTAGTATAAAATTCTCTTTCACGTAGTTCTTGAAGTATACCAGCTTCTTGAACTTTCTTTTTAAATTTACGTAATGCAAAATTAAAGTCTCCATTACGTACTTCAACACTGAGTCCTTTGACATTGTGATCTTGATTGTTGAAATTCTTATTACGTTTCAATTGTACCTCCTAGGTTCGATAAGAAATCTAGCGTATAATTTCTATTTTTACTAATATGATTATACACTGTATCTTGGCTGTTTGTCAACCAATAAGTTTTAGGTTTTGCAATAAAGTATCCAAGCAAATCTCTTATATGAGGACTTACGTAATCAACGTCTATAATTGCTAAATCGCATACGCCAAAAACATTAAGTAGCCATTCAACTTCTTTGTCATTATATTCTGGCTTGTCATAGATGTAAACATTGATGTCAAAATCTATTTTGCCAAGAAAATCATATTGCAGTGATTTTTGTGTATCAGCAGAAGGATACATCAAAAGCATTTGATAATTATCATCCCTAAGAATATCAAACGGCGTGATAAGTTGTACTTTAGTCAATATTAAGACTCTTTGTTAATTTTATTAAAGATTGTGTTTTCTGATTGTTCAGCATTTTGCGAATAACCTTCTTGCTCTTTGTAGTTATCGCTTGTCGAAGTGTCTTCCCAAGGAAGTGAATCAATTAAACCCTTCACATACAGATTTTTATACCTTTTTAGTGTATCGTTAGGATGTTGTTCCTTCCAGGCTGTTTTGCTTGCTTGAAACTGTTCGTCTTTTTCCTTTTCTTCGTACTCAAGTTCTCTTTTAATTTCTTCAGGGTGTTTAATTTTTTTAGAAACTACTTCGTCGTGTTCGTCTTTGTAGAAGAACTTGTTTCTTGTTGGCGTCCATCCTTCAGGACGGTCCTCATCAGTCTGTACTTCAGGCTGTTCCATTGTTGTATTTGGAACATCTGTGTCGGTAATATCATCTTCTGATACCACGTCTCCCAAATCTGCATCTGTTGTAGTAGTAGGTTCTGTATCATCTACTCTTTCTCCTTCGTCCACTCTGTTGGAAGTGTCTCCTCCATCATTTGTGGCTCTATCATCGGTAGTATCTCTGCCAACCTCGACGGTGTCATCGGCGGCTGAACTTTCTGTGTTGGAGTCTCCTCTGCTTTCTCTTCCGGTTCTGTCTTCTTCTGTCCTATCTGATTGTTCATCATTAGGTCTATCAGGTGTTTCATTTAATTTCTCCTCTTCCGCAGGCGGCGTAGGATCGTCAATATCAAAACCAGGGTTGTCATTGATTTTCTGCGCTCTTAGTCTTTCATATTCTGCCCAGTCGAGCCGATGTCCCTCCTTCTGATCGTCTTTACGTTTGCGATGTAGTTCAAACGTATATTGACTTGCGATCAAAAGTAACACGGCCAATGGGTCAAAAACAAAGATGATAACTAGTATCACCCAGCGGACTGCTTCTTCTAGTAGGTCTTGGTCTGCTTTCTCTCCGTAAACAAACTCAGCCAAATATTTTACTGGACCTACTTCAGCTTCTAATTTTCTATATTCTGCTTCTAAGGCATATTTTTCTTCTGTAAGTGTATCAATTTCTGTGTTAGCATTTTTTATTCTAGCGTTTTGTTCTTCGATTGCAGCATCTATTTCAGCTGCCTTATCTTCTTGTGCTAGTTGCGCTCTTAGTCGTTCAATTAATGCTTGTGACTGTGCAACCTGCGATTCTGCACTTTCACGTAGTCTTTGTATTTCATCTCTTGCTGTTTGGATTGCAGGTGATTCAGTTCCTCGAACATTGTCTATTTGTGCAAGAATTTCAAGTTCTCTATCCTTAATAGCATCTGTTTGTTCACCTCGTATACGGGAAACAAGCATACCTAGTCTATCACGTTCGTCTGCCAAGGCATCTTGCGCTTCTTTACGTAAATTACTAATTTGAGAATTTATATCTGTGATTCTAACACGCTGTTGTTCAATCCAAGCATTTACTGCTCTGCGTGTGTTGTTACCTACAAATCCGTCAGGGTTTGAACCTATTGTTTGTTGTGCTTGTCTAATCTGTTCACGTTCGCCGCTTGCAATTTGTCCTTGTACTTTGACTATACTTTCTTCAATCTGTGCAATTTGTGCAAGCAGAGGATCTACAGCACTAGTATCTACTACCAAGGCACTGATTCTGTCTTCATACTGGTTTGCTTGCTCATTAAGCCTACGTAGTTCTTCAGATAAATTAGATAGTTGATCCTCATAAGGTTTTGTTCTAGTCGCATCAGTTTCACGAGCATCAGCTATAATTTGATTTTGTTGATCAATAGCAGGCTGTATGCGTTCGAATGCTTTATCTATACGTTCCTGCTCTTTATCAATTTGTGCTTGTATATTCGCATCTGCACCTACACCGTTAGATTGTAGATCTTCAATACGTTCTTGTGCTCTTACAACAATACCTTCTTGACGTGCAATCTCTGTTGTAAGCCTTTCAACTTGTGCAACACTTTCTTGGCTTGCACTTGTTTGTTCAATGTGTGCTTTAGATAAGAAACCAAATATGCCCATTGAAGTAATAAACATCAAAACAAGCACCGCAACTGTAAGATAAGTTTTTAACCACCAAGTTGCTTGCTGCCAATATCTGTGTAGCCATACAGCAGTTACAAGTTTACCAACTTCTAACACACTGCCCATAATAATAATAGGTATAGCAGCCGCAGCAAAAATAGCCACAAGGCCTGCTACAGAATAATATATTGCCACAGCACTAATAGATAGTGCTGTCAGCATTGTAAGTAATGCAAATATCATATAATATTTAACCCCATATGATCTCCAAATTAAACTGTAATTTAATCATTCCACCTATAATAGATATGATCTCCTATACGGCCAATGAGTTGAAATCCCCGTGCCCAACTTGGCGCAACATAAGTTGCGTGATAATGTGTAGACCCTTCAGTAATACCTCTAAAGTCACCATAGTTCACAATCATATATGCTGTTTGTTGTGCTTTGCGCCACGCATCTGTGTCTTTTGGATCGTCTGATTTACCATCACAATACCAACTAAACTGACATTGATTTCGGATAGGAACAGGCTCCCCTGTTTTCCAGCTAGGTTTATGGCGTCCATCGTACACAACATTACATACCGAATTCGGATATCTACTGTCATCTACTCGATTAAGAACAACATCAGCTACAGCAACCTGATCTGCAAAATTAGATCCTCGTGCTTCGTGGTAAATGTTAAGAGCTAGACAATATTCCTCTGGATGCGCATCTTTTGTAAAAAGTTCTTGAGCATTTGCCGTAGCGGCAACAAACAACATTACTGTTGTCAAAATTAGATGTTTCATTGATTTATCCCCTCACGTTATTTACCGGCGCATTCTTGCAAGATCTTTTGCTTCATTAGTACCTCGCATAATAGGTACAGCATTAGATTTGTGCATAGTGCCAATGCCAACGATAAGGTCTCCTGTATATTGTTGTGATTCTTTACGAGGTGCAAATCCTGCAATGTTATTAGATAGGCTAGGATATTGCTTGGTTTCGCGATGTACGGTAGGTTTTGGTTTGTATGTTTCAAACTCTTTTTTGCGTGGTTTGTGTTCGCCGCGAAGGTACGAAAGATACTGTTCGAACTGCTCGAACTGTGCCGAATGACAGTTTTGTTGCCGCATACGTTTGTTGTATGCTCGCCATTCTTGTTCTAGTTTAAGTCTTTGATTGTTGGTTAGTTTCTTAGGCTTACGCTTCTTGTAGTTGGTCGTAGTCATATACGGCCCTACTAAATGCATCGTCATAATAAAACTCCTGCTATTTTGTTAATAGTGTTACTATTATAGCAGGAGTTTGAGGGGTTGTCAACTGTTTTTCTTTCCTTCCATTAGAGCGACTGCTGCATCGTAATCTTCTTGTGCAATAACACCTTCACGCAACAACTTCTGTCTATTTGCCTCGTGCTTTAGAGCAATCTCTTCTTTTGATCCGCCAAAGTATGCTACTGCGTGACCTTCTTCAATAAGGATATCTGTAACACGCTCTGCTGGTTGTCCTTCATAGCGTTCTACTTTGAAGTCGCCTAAGATACGTCCGAACTTGCCTTTCATATCTTCGCCTTTTTTGTTTTCAGTTGTAATTAGTTTGCCGCCATCTTGAAGGAGTTCTTTCAATCTAGCCTTTGCTGCTTCACCAAATAGATCTTCTACTTTATCTCTTGTGCGTGATTCAGGAGTATCTATCCCCATAATTCGAACACGTTCATCTCTCAGTGTTACACCAAATCCTAAGTCAATATCTACGTCAACAGTGTCACCGTCGACTACCTTAATAACTGTGACGTCATATTCATTTTGTTGCATTTTTGCCCTCTCTTGTTAATGCTTATTCTTGTGGCGGTTTGTTACCCCATTTGCGTTCGTATGTGTCGTCTGTTGCATACGAGTCTGCCCATTTGTTTTCTGTAAACTTTGCAAAGTCAATTAACATTAAAATTTCTTCGTAGTTTTCAGATATCCATTGTTCGTGTTCTGCAAGTTGTTCTTTCATATCTTTTAAGTCACGTGCCATATTGATTTCATCTTCAACTGCCATACGACTTGTTAGTTCACTTACTTCCCCCTTGAGTGTTTCTATTGTTTGTGCTTGTTGTGCTGTCCACCATACAAATGCACTTACTTGCATAACGATCGCTATAACAACACCTATTCCAAATTTTGCGTTCATAGGAATTCCTTTACAGTTATATACTACGTTATTTAGTCAAGACTAAAGGGCGATGTTGCCACCGCCCTTTTACACTGTTTCTTCTATGTGTTTTTCTTAGAAACTAAAACCAACTGTTACACTTGGAGTAAACTCTTCTGAGTCTAGGTTGTAGTTTAGTTCTGTACCTAGTTCTAAACCTGAAACTGTACGACCGTATGAAGCACCTACGTTCTGTAGCACATCATCTGCATCACCGTTTGCATATGCTGTTAGACCCATCATAGAACCATCAACTTCAAAAGCAATTTGCTCGTCTGCTGAACCGTATGTTAATGTTGAACCTAGCATAATGTTTGCAACTTCAACTCCGTCAGCACGACCACCTAGTGTCCAGTTTTCTGTGTCTAGGTTGTAGTCACCACTTGCTGTGATTGATGCAAATCCTGTTCCCATTGTGTAAGCACCTTGAACATTTGAAATGTCTGAGATATCTGCATTCCAATCTGTTAAGCCTACTGCAACTTGTGCATCGCCTACAGATACTTTAAGTGATTCTTCCATTGCTGGCGCTGCTAATGTTGCACCGTTTTCGCCTTCAACAAATACACCGTCTTGATCACCAAATGATAGTGTTGCTCCTGCAACATCTGCACCAATTTGCCATTGGTCTAGTGTAAAAGTACCACCGTCTACTGATTCAACATTGAATGAACCAAATGCAACATTACCTGCACTTAGGCCTGCACCTAGTGTAAGAGTTGCTTCTTTGTCACTGTTGATTTCAACTTCCATTGAGCCAGTTAGCATTGCACCTACCGGCATTGGATTAACAGTGTCTGCGTTTGCTACAGTCGCGGCCATTGCTGCGGCTGCTGCTAAAATAAATACATTGCGCATTAATTTACCTTTCTTTTTATTTTTGTTATTGCGTAAAAAAGGGCAAGTGATCAGCTTGCCCTTTTGACTTTTTATTTACATATTTTTAGATGTGTATAACCTAAATAAGAACTATTCTTGATTATAATAGCATTAAGTGTTGTATCTGTGCAACACTAGGATAGGTTAGCTAAAAGCTCTTTTAGTTTTTTCTTAGACTTGCCTTTTACCTTAGCACCTGAGATATCGTTATCGCCATCACCTACAACTACAATGGCAATCATACCCATTGACTTGTGTGGTGTGCATTGATACAAATAAACACCCGGTGTATCAAATGTGTAGGCATATTCTTTGCCTTGTTTTGATTTCTTTGGTGCTTCCCAACCATCTGGGCCCGCGATAAATTCTACATTGTGACCTTTACTTTTTGGTAGCCAAGTAATGGTGTCACCTACATCAATACGTGCAATGTCTTCTGAATACACCATCTTAGCACCGTCGTCACGTTTGTTCAACATATCGATTGAGATATCTGCTGCCAACGCTCCTGTGGCCATTGCAAAAATTAGTCCTAGTGTAGTTAAAAAAATCCGCATCTTATCCTCCTACATAGATTGCGTTGTTTGGACGATACCAGTTCTTCTGGTTGTGAATTCGTCCTAGTAAATCCCTTATCTCTGCTGCTTCTGTTTGCAAGATTTCAGGATCTTCTCCGTCAAGTATCCGCTGACTTCTGCGCATAACTTTATTGTTTAGTGCTTCTTCGATAATACGAATGTCCTTTACGCTAAGTTCAAACTTTAAATTAGGTTTCATAATGCCCTCCATATTACTTTAGCATACTGTGCATCTAGATCGTCCCTAAAATCTATTGCATCTAATACATTATCAAATATTTTTTTGACAGTTTTGTCTCTAAATATACCGATAACTTCTATCATTTTTTTACGCTCAAATTACTTGGGCTATACTGTTCGCCGTTATAGCCACTTCCTGTTGCGTTCGGTCCTGTTTCTACGCCGCTGTTGCAAGCAAATACAACAACACATAAAAAGAATGCGCTCCATAGTGTAGCTCGTTTGCTCCAAAGGATAAACCCATCCATTGCTTGTTCTGCTTGTTTTTGTGCGGCTGCTCTTACATCATCACTCATTGACATAGATCCTCATACTTTGTTGTATGAGCTCTGTGTAGCACACCGTTTGGGGTTTCTATTTTGAAAAGGTTTAAAAAGAATTTTAACATCCGTGTCTCCTATGTGTGTAATAATATATAGCACGGATTGTAAGAGAAGTCAACAACTAAAGGTGCGCTAAAATGTAGCAGGCCCGTTCTGTTGCCCGGTGGAGCCTATACCGCGAACTTGCCCTTAGGCTGCTTCTAAGACTTCTGCGTCAAAGAAAAGTTCAGGTTTAAAATTGCTGTTTGCAATTATTGTGTTTGCTGATTTACGGTCTCGCCTACCGGTAACTCCACGTTCTCTATTACGCCTGTCGATTCCCGGAACACCCCCATAGAAGTTTATTGGTGGAGGTGGGGAGATTCGAACTCCCGTCCAGTTCGTCGTTGATTGGCTTCAACGTTACAGTTTATTTATACTACCACTTGGCTACACTTGTCAACCGTTTTTGTGAACGGACAGCATCCATAATACGAAGTATTTGTTTCTTTTTATTACCAGGACGGTCATAGTGATTTTTTGCAGCCCAGGTTTGATCTGCTTCTAGTTGTTGAGCAAACTTTTCACCTAATATTTTTTCTAAGTAGCACAAATCATCAGTGCTGAGTTCATCAAATTTTTTAGATACCATTTTGTTTTTCTTTCCAGGCTTGTTCGAACTGTTCTGCATAGTCATACAAAGGTGCACCATTGGCACCATCATACCAAAGGCGTTTGAAATATCCTTCTGCACTTTGGACTACTGTTTCAGGAGTGGCGTCGAGATGGCCTTTAACCATATAAAATAATCTGTATTCTTCTTTAAGATCATTTCGAAGCATAACGTATTTACATTCCTTGTAAATGTAGGCGCTAACATCAATCCTTTTTTGACTTTTTCTTTGTACCATAAAAGCCTGTTGTATATTCTACATTCTCACTTCGCTTGTATGGTTCACATTCCTGTGGTTTATTAGTTTTCAACCATTCATCAATTAATTTTTGTGATTCGGGATCTATCTTGCGTGGTACTGGATTCATTAAATTTCTTTCATAAAAAAAGGGTTGACTAAGCAACCCTTTTGATTACATTGCGTTCTTTTTATCTTGGATTTCGGCTCTACGTGTTTTTGTAAGTTTGCCTAGATCACCGAGTGCCTTACGAGCTCTAGTTGCTGCTGCTTTGACACCTTTTTCATCAAAGGTTTCGGCTTCTTTGAGATAGTTATTAAACGCTTGTACGATTTCTTCGTGTAAAGTCATATTGTTCCTCCTGTTACGATTTCGTATATTTTTTTCCAATCCCATACACAAATTGCATTACCTGCATAGTCTTTGTTATGTTCGTGGTTAACTAAAATACCATTAAGACCCATACTAATACCTAGGTCAACGTTTTGAGGTTTATCTTCAATCCACCAACAATTGGAATCTCGATAACACTCAAGTGCTTCATCTTTGTCTGCACCTGTATCTAAATATACAAATTTTTCAAATACAGTAGGTCCAAACATTTCGATCAAGTTCTTTGTGCGTAAATGCTGTGCATAATAATCATCACTCAAGCTAGTTATTGCGTGAAACACAAATCCGTGTTCTTCATTCAATTTTTTAACATACTTGATAGCATCACGCAGTGGTGGAAGTTTTCTTATCCACGCACTTTCATTAAACATACGGCATAACTTTTTTGCTTCGTCTTTGGATATGCCATATTTTACATCCATATTGTAATTGCCGGGTGCTACAACTTCATAGCCGTGTTTCTTCATCCAACGTCCGTAGGCATATTCCCAATCGAATAGCACACCGTCACAATCTGTTAAAATCAATTTATTTTGCATTTTGCCTCTCTTTTGCCTTTTCTATTTTATATTGTATAATAGCACAAAATAGATATGTTGTCAACCTTTATTTGTCTGCAACAAAAACATCAGGAGAGCCTTGATTGGTGTGAGGATTGCAATGTGGGGATTCTGGACAACTACTATCAGGTGCAGCATTATCTACAGTATTGTTTACTATTAATTTATTATTAATGTAAACATTTTTTGTATTAGAAGCATCTAGTTCTCCGCCGCCAGCATTATTAGGATCATTATCAACAGCGATCAACAAATTATTAGCATAGACATTATCCTGTCCTTGAACAACTGTTGTGTGTCCGCAAACACGAACATCTGTATGTCTATGCACTGCTATTGTCATTAAGCCATTTGTATCCCAGTTGTGCTGCTAACGTACTGTTTCGCCATTTCTGAATCTGTTTTATGCACTACCAGCACTGCACTTTTATTTATTTCTACTTTTGCATCAGGATTGATTGTAAAAGTAAATGGTCCTAATCCAATGCCTTGTTGTGTTGCCATAATAGCCATAGGCTTTTGCACTGTAATAAAATTGCTGTCTTCCTCTATGAAACGAGCAACAAGTTCTTCACCTGCTGTTGTTTTTATAGTGATAGTGTCTTGAGATTTGTATGGTGTTTCTAATAACATAAATTATTTTACCTAACTAAGTGAATGTCCTGTTCCATTATAGGCTGTGTCTTCTAATTCTTGTTGTAAATTTTCGAAGCCGCCTATCTTTTTTCCGTTCATAATAATTTGCGGGAAAGTTCTAGCACCCGGAAAAGTTTCTAGAATTTTATCTCTATCAAAATCAGTGCCTAACTGCAAATATTCAAAAGCAATATTTCTGTTAAGCAAAAGTTGTTTGGCCTTTTCGCAAGAAGGACAAGCAGGCTTGCCCCAAATTTGTATTGTCATAGTGAAAATCCTTTCAGTTTGTCCTTATCAACATCTTGTTTGATACCGCCAACAATATAACTTTCAACTTCAGTTTCTTGTGGAGCAACCTGTAATCCTGATGAACTTAACCAATGAGTTGTCCAAGGTAGCGGATTTGTATTGACGGGCTGATCGAATATTGCCTGGAAGCCTAATGCTTTTAGTCTGCGGTTGGCAATGTACTCAACATACTGATGTAGTAGTTGTGTGTTCAATCCGATCATTGAACCATTTTGAAACAGATACTCTGCCCAATCTTTTTCTTCTGCAACACACTCACGCCACAAGTCATAAACTTCTTCTTCGCAATCTTTAGCAATTTTAGCCATTTCAGGATCGTCTTTGCCTTGTGCCCAAAGTTTAAGAACGTGTGTGCTAAGTGCCAAATGCTGTGCTTCGTCTCTAGCGATAAGTGAAATAATCTTAGCCGAGCCTTCCATTAGCTTCAGTTCACCAAATCCAAACGTACAAGCAAAACTTACATAGAAACGTAAACCTTCAAGAATGTTTACAGTCATCATTGCAAGATACATTTTCTTCTTAACATCACGTATACTACCTTCACCGCGATGGAAATATGCATCTGCCGCTTCGTTAAATGCATCATAATGTTTAGTTACGCTGGTCGCTCTTGCAATGATTTTTTCGTCGTCTAAGATTGTATCAAATACTTCGCTTGGATCAGGATACACATTTTTCATAATGTGTGTATAAGACCGACTGTGAATAGTTTCAAAGAAGTCCCAAGTAACAATGCAACCTTCTAGTTCTGGTAAACTTACGTGCGGCAAAAATGCTAGGCACGGACCACGTCCTTGTACACTGTCTAGCAGTGTTTGATATTTAAGATTCGAAGTAAAGATGTGCTTCTGCTCAGGTCGGAAGTTTTGATAATCCGCTCTATCCTTTTGTAATGATACTTCTTCTGGACGCCAGAAATATCCTAGCATCGTTTGATTTAGTTTGTCAAACACAGGAAATTTGAATGTGTCATATCTCTGTGTGTTTTGTTCTGCTCCGAAGAACATAGGCTGCTTTGTAAAGTCAACCTTTTCTTTGTTAAATACTGTCTTTGACATTTGTCATCCTATAATCATTTTTGTACTACTACTGTACATTCTTTTGTTTTATTTGTCAAGTTAAATTGCACACGCTTCACAAGCTTCTTCGTCTTGTTCGTCTAGTATAGACGGTTGTAGTGCAGTTTCTAGTTCTTCCTTTAGTTCACTTGGATCTTCTTTGTAATCGTAGGTGTTTTGATAGTAAGAAGTTTTCCAACCATACTTATATGTGTTCAACAAATCCTGTAACATTACGCTCATCGGAACTTCGTTATCAGGATACTGTGTAGGATTGTAACTCCAATTGCCGCTAATTGCTTGATCAAAAAACTTTTGCATTACAGCAACTACATTAATATAACCTTCATTGCTTGGCATATCCCAAAGCAGTGTGTAAGAGTTTTTTAATGTTTGGAACTGTGGAACAATTTGCTTAAGAGGCCCTTTTTTGGACTTCTTAACGGACAAGTATCCGCGTGGTGGTTCGATTCCGTTAGTTGCGTTCGACACAACGGAACTGCTTTCTGATGGCATCTGAGCGGACAATGTCGAATGTCGAAGGCCGTGTTGTTTGATATCATTGCGTAAACCATCCCAATCATAGTTTAACTTGTTCTCCACTATTGCATCAACATCTTTCTTGTAGGTATCTATTGGAAGGATGCCGTCGCTGTATTTAGTGCGGTTAAATGCATCACAGGCGCCTCTTTCCTGCGCCAATTTGTTGCTGGCTTTAAGTAGATAGTATTGGAACGCTTCGGATAAATCGTGTACTAGTTTCCAAGCACTTTGGTCTGCGTAATTTGCTTTGTGCTTTGCAAGATAATGAGCCAATCCAATATACCCAACTCCTAACGAACGTCTTGCTTTTGTTGAAATTTCTGCTGCCTTGATTGGATAGCGTTGGTAGTCAATAATTTCTTCTAAAGCTCTTACTGCTAAATCACACAATTCTTCTAAATCGTCTAGCTCTTTGATAACACCTACATTGATTGCACTAAGAATACACAGCGCAATTTCTCCTTCTTCGTCATCAATGTGCTGTAGTGGCTTAGTGGGTAGTGTAATCTCTTGACATAAATTACTCATATACACTGGATCTTTGAACGAGCTGTGTGTATTACAGTGATCAACATTCATAATATAGATGCGTCCTGTTTCTGCACGTTCTTTAATTAGAGCAGAAAACAATTCCATTGCATCAATCTTCTTTTTCTTAATGCTTGTGGCACGCTCATATTTTTCATATAGTTCTTTAAACTCATCTGGATCACCAAAGTATGCTTCGTATAATCCTGGAACATCGTGAGGTGAGAAAAGAGTTATTTCGTCTCCAGCAAGTAGACGTTCATACATTGTCTTATTAAGTTGTATTGAGTAGTCTAGTTTACGTACACGGTTGTCTTCTGTACCTTTGTTGTTTTTCAATACTAGAATGTCTTCAATCTCTTGATGCCAAAACGGGAAGTGTGTAGTAGCTGAGCCACCTCTTACTCCGTTTTGTGTGCAACATCTGACTGTTGCTTCGAACTTTTTGAGGAACGGGACGATTCCTGTATGTGCAACTTCGCCTCCTCTAATTTTTGAATTAACTCCTCTGATGCGCCCTGCGTTAATGCCGATGCCAGCTCTCTGCGCTGTGTAACGTCCAATAGACATATCACTGGCAAAAATGGAATCAAGGGTGTCGTCTGAATCAACAAGGACGCAACTTGCAAATTGTCTAACGGGTGTTCTGACTCCTGCCATAACCGGCGTTGGAATGTTGATTCTAAAAAGTGAGGTCGCATCGTAGTATCTCCTTACGTAGTGCATACGGCTTTCTTTTGGATAACCTGCAAATAAAGTTGCAGCAATCATCATATACATAAATTGAGGCGTTTCAAATATTTCACCTGTTGACCTATCTTGACACAGGTACTTGTCTACAACCTGACGTAATCCTGCGTAGGTAAAGTTTTCATCTCTTTTGTGGTGAATATAGCTGTCTAATCGTTCTATTTCTTCATCAGAATATACATCTAAGATACCCGGATCATACACGCCTCTATCAATATTCTTTTCAATCATTTCTTTAAGAGATATACTTTCATAGCGACCAAATACTTGTTTATTTGTACCATAAGAAAGTAAACGTGCTGCGGCATATTGGTAATTCGGATTGTCTAAGGAAATTAAATCATTAGCAGAACGTATAAGAACTTCTTGAATTTCGTGAGTTGCCATTCCGTCATAAAATTGAATGTTTGCATTCATCTCAATTAAACTGCTGCTTACTCCGGCTAGACCCTCACAAGCGTGTTCGACTACTTTATGTATTTTATCGATATTCAAGTGTTCTTTTGTACCGTCACGTTTGACGATCATTGTTCCGTTAGACATTTTATTCCTCTTTTCTTTTCATATTTGGTATTTATTGAAGTGTTGGCATCTTATATTCAATCTCTGAGTAGGCAGTACGAGGTATATCGTTTTTATGAACATAAGTGTCTCCGTTGAATCCGATCACAACACTGTTAACATATAGTAGATAATATGTGCTACACTTTGCGTTGTCTCGTACAATATGTATCTCATACGAGTCTTGGGAAAAAACGTCTGATAATTGCAAGGTGTAACAAATTGCTAAAATCTTAACGAAGGGACAATAATTATTTTCCTTCAAAAGCTCCCAAGGATCAGGCCAGGTGCTTTGGCTATAAGGATCTGTTGCTATCGTAACTAAAGGTGCTTTGTTATACAGGTCTATTACATCCTGCATCGGGTCAAGAGAAGTCTCTAAACTTTTACGAAAGTCACTCCAGTATTGCAATCTTTCTTCGTATTTTAGGTTAAACATCTACCTACTGTTTTATTGTTACTTTATAGGAGAAACTTGCTGAGTCTCCACTAGTAGAGTTTAACATAGTCAGGGCGGCTGTGTCAACCGTTCCGTCACTATTTTCGTCATAAAGTTCTGCATTAAATTGCAAATTTTCATCAAATGCAGAGTCTCCGACATAAACATATTCATCAGTGATTTGGATATCATTGTTAGCAGGATCGATCATCATTTCTATCTTTCCTGTTCTTTTTGCATTTACTGCATCACTTGTGTAGATGTAATCGATTAGATAGCTTTTTGCAGTATCTGCTGAAAATCTTAATGTCTTTTCAAATGCACTATTGTTGCCTATTGTAATAGTTGCAGGAAATCCTGATACACTAATATTTGTACCTGTTATTTCAGGAATATATGGATAGTTAATAAAATATAATGGATTTATAGATAGCTGTGCAGTTCTGACAAACTGATCATTATCCGAAGTATTATTCGGCTTATTGAAATTTATAATAGATGTTTGAGCATTGCCATCTGTACCACCGTGGTTACCTACATTTTTAAATATATTGTTTTGGCTTAGATTAAAGAAACCTTCAACAATGTTGATACCTTCGCGGTAAACATTATCAAAAACACAATTTGAAATTTTATTATTAGACGGTCCTGTAGTTTGTCCTGTAGTACCTAATGTTGTTCCATAGCCAAAGTAAATTCCTATATCTACATTATTGAAACGTATGTTATCAAATATATTTTCCTTAATGTCAAAATCAGAATATATACCATCAGAATAATTTTCTATTTCAATTCTCTCAAAAACATTATTGTTACAACTAACAAGCGTACTTAATGATTGTAATTTAATAGCTTGGTTTAATCTAACAGCATCTCCAAAGTCCCAAGTACCCATAAATTTTAGATCTGTGAACTTACTTTCTTTACAACTTTGTAAAAGCAAACCGATTGCGTTTGCACTCTGTATTGTCATACCACTTAATTCAATTTCACGGGCTTGGTTTGCTGTTGTGCTTGTCGCATCATTTGCTGGTGCACCCGGGGTGCTTTCGTCATTTACAGTTTCAAAAGCATTTACTGTGGATTGTATATAAGTTTTGTCTATGCCTGCGCCTCTTATTGTTGCAAAAGGCGGCAAATACAAAGTTCTAGAAATTTGATATATTCCTGGCTCTAGGTGTAATACGACCCTTGATGAAGGTGTACCTTTATTTGCTGCATTTAGATATAATTGATCTATTGCTCTTTGTAAAGCATCTGTTTGGTCACTTCCGTCACCTGCTGCTCCAAATGCTTTTACACTTACAATATCATCTAGTCTATCTTGTAGTGTGCGAAGCACAGGAGAGTTTACAGTATCTCCTGTTTGCACATAACCGTCGACGCTTTTATAAGAATACGTGTTTGCAAATTGGAATAAATTATCGTGCTCACTTAATAGTTTTGTATTTCCTACATAAGGTGAACCTTCTGATACCGCTCCATTACCTATGTATAATTCTTGTGAATCTATTGACCAGCCAAACTCGCCTGATGCAAGTTGTGGTAAATCAGTCTTTTGACCTCTGCGAATTTGTATTCTTGATATTGATACGACAGCCACTTGTGTCTCCTACATATTAATTATATGTATTTATTCAATCGATCACTTCTTCTTTGATATACCGTGCCTTAGATTGTATTGGTTTTAGTTTGTGATTATCAATTTTTTCACGTTCGTTATGTACTAAACTTACATCAAATCTAATTCTATTCAAAGAATATGCTGTATCAGACCATTGTCTATCACCAGCTGATTTTGTTTGTTGATCACGTGTAACTTCAAAACAGGCCAGTAAAGAATTAGAATGGAATATACCATTCCTACCGTATGACATTAAATCATCGTATCTACCACAGATATCATTCCATCCGTGTCCGAATTCTGGAAAAATATATCCTGTTGCCTGCCAAGCTTGATTTTCTGGTCCGTGAGCAAGTCCTACCGAGTGTCCTATTTCGTGTAAATCTGTATAGATATCACACCTACTCATAGAAGCAGGAGGCTTACCTTCTCTAAAAGTTGTGTTAACATTTGCAACACCGCAGGTATCAGGGTATGATGTGCCGTATCCTAATACAATATCAACCGGTAAACCTGTAGTAATATTTTCTAACTGTCTAGTCCTATGCCAGTGCCCTATATATACTTTTGTTAGTTTAAATTCAATATGCACTCCGGAGTTTGCATATATTTCATTATACTGCTGCACCTTTCTTTCCCATTTTTTCCACTGTGAAGAATCTGATGCATATTCGTCCAAAATTTCTACAGGTACATCTTCTCCATATTTATAATGAGATGCATATTCCACGATGCCTAATTCCCAGGTAACAAGTGTAGTGTCATCTTCTCCATAATAAATGAAATTCTGGCGGCTTCTGTTTTCATAGCCTACACAGTCTACTCTGTCATAAGTTTCACATACAGGTTCTGGATCAATTGTATATTGTATTTCTTGTCTGCCTAGCGTGAATATTCCTGTACCAACTTCACCGTCGCCGTAAATTTCTACAGTATCTCTCCCTACTCTTATTGCTTTACCAATAGTTGTACTATGATGGACCATACCCCAAGGTTCGTCGCGGCCTAGCATATCAATATATTCTACATCAATTATTGCAGGTTTAAATCTGTCGCCTATTGCTTGTTCTATTTTTAAGGTTAGTGTTCTATCAAACCCACATTTCCAAGATCTTCTATCTTTTGTTGAGTAACGATTGCCTTGTTCGTCTTCGTAAATAAACCACTGAACACCAGGATAGTCTTTACTGCAACCAGTTTTTATAAGTTTATCACCATACGCGGCACCTGTCCAAAAACCTACAACAAAAAATGTTAAAAATAAAAATAATTTACGCATACCTTTCATAATAATCATACACTCTATTCCACCATTCTTTTTCCCATTCAGCAAATTCGTCTGGCCAAATATCAAACTGCTGGTATTCTCCTGCACGGCTGCACATAAAAACGTGTCCTTCACGTATGTCAGTGCCGTGTACTTCGTTGTGTGCAATAGCATAGGCGGTTAATTGTAAAAAATAATCAACTACCCATTCTTCTTTCTTGGGCTTGTTAGTTTGTTTAAAATCCATTATGCAGGGCTGGCCTTTGTAGGTGCCAACTAGATCTGTAGTACCTGCATAGATGTTTGGAACATATAAAGGAACTTCGCTGCCCCATATTTCGTCTACATCTACCATTGCTTGTTCTTTAATTTGTGTAGCCATCATATGGGCTTGTTGAGCATAAGGATTACTGCCGGGATCAGGCCAGTCACCTGTATCAATATAATCTTCTAGGTACTTGTGCATTCTAGTACCTACACCTGCTGCTTCAGTTACAATCTCTTGTGCTTTCTTTTCGCCTACACGCTTCTTCCAGGCAATAAGATGTGTTTTATCCTTTGTTGCATCAAGTATAGTAGTAACACTTGCTACAGGTGCACCACCCGGAGCAGCATATCTACGTTTACCGTCTACTTCTACTCGTTTCAAGCGTTCGTATTTAAATTTTTCAGTTATCAGACTCATTATCAATCTCTTCTATATCGCTAATATCCCAAGACTGATGAAAGGAGAAAGGATCGCTGTAAAAAGGATTTACTGTTGAGTGAGGATCTTCTATACCTTCTACACCTGTTACTTCTGGTACCATATTCCTTAGCATATTTTCCACACCATTACGAAGTGTGAAATAACTTCCGGCACAACCAGAACAGGCTCCACTCAACTCTACAATTACAATTCCTTTTTCGAAGTTTATAAAATTTATAACACCTCCGTGTTGTTCTACAACTGGAGTTACATATTCATTTAAAATTCTTACAATATGTTCTACAATCTCACTATGGGTTCGTTCAGTCATAAGACCTCCTAGTAATTACTTAGTGTAGCATCAGTGTGGAAAGTTGTCAAGTGGTTTATAGATCCTTAAGGTCAACAGCATTTTTTGCCATTTTACCTACAGTGTCGCTAGGACGACCTGGATTGCCTTTGAGATTCTTAACATCGTCTACTTCACTTGATTTAAACTCAATCTTTTCTTGATCAAAGTTTGTAACAAGTTGCTGAAGTTTTGGATCAGCATCATATGCTGCTTTAAAAACTTCGTAATTAA
>Ga0181574_10000192_pt1 | contig 57173 bp, 59 predicted proteins | sample 101ome_24_FD_145600 | JGI IMG/M metagenome (GOLD analysis project Ga0181574, IMG submission 145600) | Coastal salt marsh microbial communities from the Groves Creek Marsh, Skidaway Island, Georgia - 101410AT metaG (spades assembly) | ecosystem: Environmental > Aquatic > Marine > Intertidal zone... | reverse complement strand
TTACCCATTTTACAGAAAAAGAAGGCTTAAGTAATAATAGAGTCTTGTCAATACTGGAAGATAACAAGGGGAATCTCTGGTTCGGCACTGATGGAGGCGGAGTAAGCATGTACGATGGCGCATCCTTTACCCATTTTACAGAAAAAGAAGGCTTAAGTAATAATACCGTCAGGTCAATACTGGAAGATAACAAGGGGAATCTCTGGATGAGCACCGATAACGGGATAAGTTGCATCAAACAGAATAAGTTAGATGAAAATACGGATAATGTCAATCGTCCTTTATTTACAGTATTTGAAAAAAATGACGGTTTAAAAGGCATGGATTTTTATGCCAACAGCGTGTGTCTGGACAGTAAGAACCGAATATGGTGGGGCAGCGGAAAAAGCTTAACCATGCTGGATATGAATAAATTCAAACCGGCAACAAACCCACCGGCAATTTATTTAAAGCAACTGGATATTAACGAACAGTTTATTGATTACCGCAATATCACGGATAGTCTGGGCAATGAAATTGAGTTTAATGGTGTGCAACAATTTGAGAATTACCCGTTAAATCTTGAATTACCTTACGATAAAAACCACCTCACCTTTAATTTTGCAGCTATAGACTGGCATGCCCCCCACAAAATACAGTACAGTTACATCATGGAAGGATTAAACACCACATGGAGTAAGCCCACCATGGAACCTATAGCTGATTACCGTAACCTGCCTTACGGAACCTACACCTTTAAAGTGCGTGCCATTGGTGAGAGTGGTGAATGGAGCGAACCACATGAATGCACCTTTACTATTCACCCACCCTGGTGGCATACTTGGTGGGCAAGAATTGGTTATGGTTTATTGGCATTACTATTTGTTTTTGGTACAGTGCGCTGGAGAACGGCAGCTTTGAGAGCAAGACAAAAACAATTGGAGCAAACCGTTGAGGAAAGAACACAAGAATTAAAGCACGAAAAGGAAATTGTAGAAGAAAAGCACAAAGAGATCACAGACTCTATTAACTATGCGGAGCGGATTCAAAGAAGTTTCTTGGCTACTAAAGAAATTTTAGATGCAAACCTGAAAGATTATTTTGTATTCTTCAAACCAAAAGAAGCAGTAAGTGGTGATTTCTATTGGGCATCAGAATTGAATGATGGAAACTTTGCTTGGTCTGTGGCAGATAGCACGGGGCATGGAGTTCCTGGAGCGATTATGTCCTTATTAAACATTTCTAGTCTTGAAAAATCTATAGAAACAGAAACCTCTCCAGAGAAGATACTCTATAAAACCAGAGAGATCATCATCAATCGTTTGAAAAAAGATGGAAGTCAAGATGGTGGTAAAGATGGAATGGATTGTAATCTATTGGTAATTGATAAGGAAAGAACAACCTTGACTTTGGCCTCAGCTAATAATCCGGTTGTGATCGTTAGAAATGGAGAACTTATAGAATTTAAAGGAGATAAAATCCCTGTTGGAAAACACGATAGGGATGCAGAGTCGTTTACGCTCCAAACTTTACACTTACAAAAAGGAGATGTGATTTATGCGCTCACTGACGGTTTCCCCGACCAATTTGGAGGTGAGAAAGGGAAAAAGTACATGATAAAGAATTTAAAAAATAAATTTCTGGAGATCGCAAATTCACCCATGGAAGAACAACACCAAATCCTATCTCAGGAATTCGATAAATGGAAAGCGGGGAATGAGCAGATTGATGATGTATGTATTATTGGAGTAAGAATATAAAACGTGCTACAACAAAAAATAAACGCAGTTAAAACATGCGTTTATTCGAACCGCCGTTGTGAGCAATAATAAAAAAGTGCAATTATGAAATATTTAATCTTAACATTGACAACACTAACACTTTTAATATATTCATGTTCTGCTAAGGCTAAACTAACAGAGCAAGAGCTAAAAGATTGCAAAACTTTTAAGGAATTAAAAGGACAAGATAGATATGATGAAATTGGAAAAATTACTCATATGCTACCTTCTATTGAACATCCAGACACCAAAATAACTGTAAAAGAACAATTAGAAGAGCATTTTGGAGAACCTGATGAAATTAGAGATGATGGAACTTATGTGTATGTTCTGAATGGATCAAATAAAAGCTCTTGCACATTTGTCGTTTTCTTTAATGAAAGTGATCTTATTGATTTTCTAGGATTTGAGAATTGTAGGGACTTTTAAAATAATTACTTCTCACAATAAAACCTAAACAGTATTCACCCTTCGGCAAGCACAGAGGAACAACAATGGCTTTGCTGAGTAGCGTTATACCAGATGAAGAGGATCTTTAGGCTTCCTCGCTAACATAACTCCAATTTCCCTATCTTTGCATAAAATTGCATCAGTTGGCAAAAATTCGTGATATAGAATTGGGAGATTTCCCGTTGTTGTTGGCCCCTATGGAGGATGTCAGCGACCCGCCATTTCGAGCCTTGTGCAAGGAGAATGGGGTTGATTTGATGTATACGGAGTTTATTTCTTCGGAGGGCTTGATTCGCGATGCAGCGAAAAGTATGATGAAGCTCGATATTTACGAATATGAACGCCCCATTGGGATCCAGATTTTTGGAAGTGATATCGACAGCATGATACAAGCTACCAAAATTACAGAGCAAACGAATCCGGATATTATTGATATTAATTATGGCTGTCCAGTAAAAAAAGTGGCTTGTAAAGGATCTGGAGCTGGGATTCTGCAAGATATTCCGAAGATGGTTAAGATGACCGCAGAGATTGTGAAGGCCACGCATTTACCGGTTACTGTAAAGACAAGACTCGGATGGGACGACGACACCAAATACATCGTGGAAGTAGCAGAGCGCCTTCAAGATGTGGGGATCGAAGCGATTTCTATTCATGGTCGTACGCGCAAGCAAATGTATAAGGGTGAAGCGGATTGGACGCTGATCCGAGAAGTAAAGAACAATCCACGCATGAAGATTCCCGTTTTCGGAAACGGAGATATTGATACACCTGAAAAAGCATTGGCGTACAAGAAGGAGTATGGTGTTGATGGTATCATGATTGGACGCGCAAGTATTGGTTATCCTTGGATATTTAATGAAATTAAGCACTTCGTGAAAACAGGGGAGCATTTGCCAAAACCAGGAGTGAAAGAGCGTGTGGAAGTTACCCGACGTCACCTGGAAATGAGTGTGAAATGGAAAGGTGAAACGCTTGGGTTAGTAGAGATGAAAAGGCATTACACGAACTATTTCAAAGGCATTCCTCACTTTAAAGATTACAAAACGAAATTAGTAACGAGCTTTGATTTACAGGAAATCTATGATACGCTCGATGCCATTGAGGAGAACTTCTCGGATGCGGTGTTGTTGGTATAGTCTGGCAGATTTTAATTCTCTCACCTCGTCACGTCTCTAAAAACTCTGTCTTTACCGTAAAATCCAGGAGATTGAGTCGAAATGACTTTGAGCGGCTTTCTTGAAGTCACCTTAACAGCATGCCAGTTATTTTTAGGAATAAAGAGTACCTCCCCGGCTTTGATGACAGTGATGTTATCGTTGAAGTAGAATTTCGCTTTACCTTCTAAAACATGAATTGTTTCACTGTGCACTTCGTGTTTGTGTGTGGCAACGGTGTCTTTAATCCAAATCATAAAGCTAGTGGAGAGCGAATCTCCAAAAATCCTTTCAACGTGAATATTGTCGTATTGCTTGGGCGGTTGGATAAGGGCAATCGCTTTCGCCTCTTGACCATGCGCAACGTATCCGAAAAAAACAACTCCCAAAAGAAATAGCGTCTTCATATCAACTAATTTCTTGTAAAGGTAAAAAATTAGTACTTTCAGCCTTCAAAAATGAGTATTATGATAAAGGTGTTATCGTTTATTTGTAGTGTTTTTATTGGAGTTGCTGCGTTTGCTCAGCGTCCTATTTTTGATGCGGAGGCCATGTGGCAATTGAAGCGTTTAGGGAGCGAAATTGTCAGCCCAGATGGAAGCAAGATCATTTTCCGCACGGCACACTACAATTTCGAGCAGGGAGTTGAAAACCCGAAAAGCAAAGCAGAGTTTCACTTGATGACTATTGGAAAGAAAAATGAAACCATAGGGTTGCCGAATGCTGAAAATATCGTGGGGAATATTAAATGGTTAAACAATGAGGAAATTATCTTTTTCGCACAGGAGAAAGGAAAGTTGCACATCATGCGTCAAGGAGTGGACGGAACCAATAGAAGAAGTCTAACACCAGAAGGGTGCGACGAATTTGAAGAGTTCATTGTGTCTCCCCAAGGAAACTATATTGTAGCGCTGAAGTCGGTACAAGTTCAACCCACGGTTCAGGATACCCATAAGGATTTAACCAAGGCAAATGCCTATGTGCATGATGACCTAATGTATCGACATTGGGACAGTTGGAATGACGGAAAGGCCAAGCAATTATTTTTATACGAAGTGGACAATGGAACCATTGGGGGTAGTGGAATTAACCTCTTAGAAGGTACTCCGTATCATGGCGTGATTCCTCCGTATGGAGGTTTGGAGGGAGTGACATTTGCTCCGGATGAATCGAAAGTTCTGTATGTCAGCAAGAAATTGGTGGGGAAGGAATTTGCCGTGAGCACCAATAGTGATGTCTACGAATATGCGATTAAAACGGGTCACACGGTAAATTTAACACCTGCAAATAAAGGGTATGATACTCATCCGGCATACAGTCCAGATGGAAGTCAATTGGCGTGGTTGAGCATGGCCAAAGACGGTTTTGAAGCCGACAAGAATGACATTCTTCTCCTGGTGGACGGGGCAACGACCAACTTAACGAAGGAGGTAGATATGACGGTGTCGTCCTTTCAATGGGCGGAAGACGGGAAATCGTTATTCTTTATTGCAATGCAACAAGCTACTGCTCAATTTTTCGAGTTGGACCTCAAGTCGAAGGAAGTTCGTCAAATCACAAAAGGGATATTTAACTACACGAGTTTGCACCCGCGCGGGAAGTATATTTATGCTACCCGTCAATCCATGTTGCATCCAAATGAGTTGTATCAAGTCGCTATTAAAACAGGTGAAGCAGAGGAGCTTACGGACGTTAATGGTGAATTCTTGGATGATTATGGTCGCCCCTTAATTGAGCAACGCTGGATAACTACAACGGATAATAAGAAGATGTTAACATGGGTAGTTCTTCCACCTGATTTTGATGAAAAGAAAAAGTATCCTACGTTGTTGTACTGTCAAGGCGGCCCACAAAGTGCGGTGAGTCAGTTTTTCTCGTTCCGTTGGAATTTCCGGGTGATGGCGTCGCAAGGATACGTGATTATTGCGCCAAACAGAAGAGGATTGCCTGGTTTTGGACAGGAATGGAACGATGCCATTTCCAAAGATTGGGGTGGACAAGCCATGGAGGACTATTTGGCAGCAGTAGATGCGGTGAAGACAGAAAAGTACGTGGATGAAAAGCGCATGGGTGCTGTTGGGGCTTCATATGGGGGATATTCAGTTTACTATCTTGCTGGAATCCATGAGGGCCGATTCAAGTCATTTATTTCGCATTGTGGGCTATATAATTTAACTTCTTGGTATGGGAGTACGGAGGAGCTCTTTTTCGCGAATTGGGATATCGGCGGGCCGTATTGGTTGCCAGAAAACAAAGAAGGTTATGTCAAGAATAGTCCGCACACCAATGTTGGGAAATGGGATACCCCCATGTTTGTGATTCATGGAGGAAAAGACTTTAGAGTTCCGTATACGCAAGGATTAGAGGCCTATCAAGCTGCGCAGCTAAAAGGAATTAAAAGTCGTTTGTTGTATTTTCCGGAGGAAGGGCATTGGGTAATGAACCTGCACAACAGTTTGTTGTGGCACCGCGAATTTTACGGTTGGTTGAAGGAGACGTTGTAATGTGCATCCGAAAGAATTAATTGGTCCATTGAATTTCTAGGTTTAGGTTCCAAATACCATAGATTTTAGTGTTGATTTTTCTTCTCTCAATGCTTTTAGCAGATGTTTTCGATCTATCATCAAAAACATATAGTGCCACTTATCGCTCACATGTCTCAAATAGCGCGAAAACCAGTATGCGAATAGTCCAGTAATGGGCATCAGAATAAAATAAATAACTAAACCTACAGTTGAGAGTTCAAGCAGCTGTGCCCCAATTATGTATAGCAATAATGCATAAATGCTTGGGTAGAGGAAAATCCCAATGAATACGGCAAATGGCGCATAATATTCTATATCTTTTGTAAGCTTAGGGATAATCCAATCGGTAAACAAGTACTGAAACAAATTGTGGAGCAGTCCAAAAAGAAAGAGTGGCAGCGCCACTACAACGAATACGCTAGAGGTTAACAGTTGTCGATAAAACATACGTGAGCGGAAGCGACGGTCTAGGAAATCAGTTTTAATCTTCAATTTATCTAATTTCCATTGAATGGACTTCACTTTGAGTTGAATATCCGTCACCATCCAAGGCTCAACAAGGTTTAATTCATCGAGTTTTGCTTTTATGTCTTTCAATTCAGTAACTTTTCTTTCTACACCGCGCTCGTTGGAGGGAATGTATTTCGAATGAAGAATAGCATATATTTTATCCACTAACGTTTCCTCTTCTTGAGACTCATTGGTAACGAGTACTTTCTCGAGGCGTGTACGAAATTGTGTGGTCAACTTTTGTGCTGCTGATCTAGGATTTTCAAGGTACTCTTCTAAAAAAGGTGTAACAAATTGTGGGGTATCAACATCAATAAGAATGGTGCTTCTAAATTTTTCAGATTGTGAGTAATTTAACCCTACTGCAACTACTTGAAGGCCTAGTTTTCCAGCTTTACGATGTTCTGTTTCTAAGGCAATACGCGCTGTTCCCGATTTTAATTTTCTTAAAACACGCTCTTTATAGCTCGTTCCCTCTGGAAAAATAACGAGTGTTTTCCCTTCATTCAGAATTTTATAACACTCGCTGAAGGAGTCTTCGTTGCTTACGCCTTCCACTTTACCTTCTCCTTGGCGGTTAATTGGAACCATATTTAAGCTCTTGAGCAGCTTAAGTTTAAATTTAGAATTGAACAGTGTGGCCTTTGCCATGTAGTATATTGGCTGCTTACAAATCATACCAATTACCCATGCATCCATTAAGGTATTAGGGTGATTTGCGATGATGATGAGCGGACCGCTTTGAGGTAGTTTTTCACTATTCTTGACGCGTATTTCACGGTAATACAGCCGTATTCCAATACTAATGAGAAACTTCAATATTCGGTAGAGCATATCTCTGAATTTAGGACAAGGTAATGATTTTTAAGTTAACTTTGCAGATGCTATGAGTGATTCAGAAGAACAAGAAATGTCATTTTTACAGCACCTCGAGGAGTTGAGATGGAGGATTGTACGTTCTGTTATTGCTATTGTTGTATTAGCGGTGGGAATGTGGTTTATCAAGGAATGGGTGATAGAAAACTTATTCATTTCTATGACCAAAACCGATTTCATCACCTATCAGTTTATGTGTGATTATTTCGGGATTTGTACAGATAAAATTCCCGTAGAATTCCAGTCGAACAAAGTAGGCTCTCAATTTACGTATGCGCTCTTAGTCTGTTTGGTAGGAGGTTTTATTTTAGCTTTTCCTTATGTGTTTTATCAATTGTGGAGCTTCGTTAAACCAGGTCTCCGTGAATCCGAAAAACAGGTTGTAAAAGGAATAACGTTTTATGTAACTGTTTTATTCCTGTTCGGAGTAGTTTTCGGTTACATCATAGTTGCACCCTTATGTATACAGTTTTTTGGGTATTTCACCCTTTCTCCTGACTTTCAGAATATATGGATGATAGGGTCTTTCATGTCCCTCATTATTAGTAGCGTTATCTTTACGGGTTTATTGTTTTTGCTTCCAGTTGTGATTTATATTTTATCGAAAATAGGGATTGTAACTCCCGAATTTTTAATCAAGTATCGTAAACATTCTATTGTGGGGGTGCTGATTCTCTCTGCATTAATTACTCCTCCTGATTTTATTAGTCAGATTATTGTTTCTATACCCATCATTTTGTTGTTTGAGGTAGGCATAATAGTAAGCAGGCGCGTTGAAAATGCGAGAAAGGCTGCTCAACTCAAAAACTAGAGGATTTTAATTTCAACTCTTCGGTTGGCTTGCTCCTCATTGGCGAATTTTGGTTCAGGATATTTCATAAATTCGTTACCATATCCAACTGCAGTCATTCTATCTTTATCAATACCGCTGTCTATTAAATAGTTCATTACTCTTTTTGCACGATCATATGACATTTTCTTTCCCATTAAAGAACCTTCTCCTGTAGAATGAACATGCCCTTGAATTTCTATTTGAACACTTGAGTTGAGGAGAAGAAAGTCACGTAAACGCCTCAAAACATCTTCCGTTGCTGGGGATAATATACTAGTCCCTTGTTTAAATTCTATACCAGGAATTTCTATTTGTTTGCCCTTTGATATGGGCTCTAACCAAATAATAAATTCGTAATCTTGCCCTTTTTTTATTGATTCAGTTCTGTCATAAAAAAAATATCCCTGTACATCTACACTAATCTCAAGTTTAGTATCTCGATAAATATCAAAGATAAAATCAGTACCACGATACATTGCATTAAGCTTTTTTCCATCATTCAAGTAAACTTGCCCTTCTACCGGTAATCCTGTTTCAGCATCTTGAAGGAGAATGGAAATAGTATTTAGTGATACATCATAGTGAAAATCTCTTGTTTTTTTTAAGGATAATGCAACCTCTTCGATTGAATCTGCCTCGTAGTTTATGGCAAGATGTAGTTTTTTCCTTTTTGACGACTGTACATTGAAATAGATATAAACTTGTTCATCTTTGTTTAAATGAAGTGACTGTAAAAATCCACTTTTCGGATTTTTTGCAAGGCCCACCGTATCAGGAAGGTTGAATTTAATAACACGTTGAATTTCCAAGAGGCCTTTGTAAATATCTGAACATGCATCTCCGGAGGAAGGCGCAAAAACAATGAGTTCTATTAACTCTTCATCGCAGAATGCATTTAGCGAAAATTCACCGTCAAATGGGGCAACGAATTCGGCCCATAAAGAATTGTTTTCAGGAGTTCCTTCTAGACTTGAATAAGCCGATAAATCGAAGTACAAACCAGTTTTCCCAGTGAATTCTAATTCAAAACTACCTGGTTGAATAATTGTCATTGCTCCATCGCAATCTGACGCTCTGTCAGAAATTACTCGTTCGAATTCTTGTGCGAAAAAACAAGAATTAACCAGTTGTAGTAGGGCGATTAAAGCAAGTTGAAACTTCATCCGGAAACAAAATTAATAATTAAATATAAATTTCGGTAGAATTGTGACAACTAAAAAAGGATGAGATTACTCCCATCCTTTGTTGCAATAAACGATATGCAGGTTACCCTTGCTTACCATCCGAAGCAAGAGCTTCTTTAATTTTTATTTCCAGTTCCTCCATCATTTCAGGATTGTCAAGAATTAATGATTTAACAGCATCACGGCCTTGGCCTAATCGTGTCTCTCCGTAAGAAAACCAAGATCCACTTTTCTTCAATATGTTCAGTTCAACCCCGATATCGATGATTTCTCCCACTTTAGAAATTCCTTCACCATACATGATGTCAAATTCAGCTTTTCTAAAGGGTGGAGCAACTTTGTTTTTTACAATTTTCACTTTTGTACGATTACCTATTACCTCTTCACCGTCTTTGATTTGTGCTGCACGTCGAATATCGATACGCACGGATGCGTAAAACTTTAGTGCATTACCTCCAGTTGTCGTTTCAGGATTTCCAAACATCACTCCAATTTTATCACGTAATTGATTAATGAAAATACAACATGTACCTGCCTTATTGATTGATCCAGTCAGTTTTCTCAGAGCTTTTGACATCAAACGTGCCTGAAGTCCCATCTGACTGTCGCCCATCTCGCCTTCAATTTCAGCTTTTGGCGTGAGTGCCGCTACTGAATCTACAATTAATAAATCCACTGCTCCTGAACGAATCAAGTTATCTGCAATTTCTAATGCTTGTTCACCGTTATCTGGCTGAGAAATGATCAACTCACTTACATTTACACCTAATTTCTGTGCGTAGAATTGGTCGAACGCATGCTCGGCATCTATGATAGCTGCAATTCCACCTTGCTTTTGTACTTCTGCAATTGCATGAATTGCTAATGTTGTTTTACCCGATGATTCAGGGCCATAGATTTCTATAACGCGACCCTTTGGATATCCACCTACGCCAAGCGCTAAATCCATGGTAATGGAACCCGTTGGAATTACTTCGATGTCTTCAATGGCACCATCGCCCATTTTCATTACTGCGCCTTTCCCAAATGTTTTTTCCATTTTCTCCATGGTTAACTGGAGCGCTTTTAATTTGTCTTCGTTTACTTTTTTTACTTCTGCCATATCGTTTATATTTTTAGCAAATTTAGGTGCAATGATCGTAATCTAGTTACGGTCTATTAATATTTAATATAATTCTAAAATTTCTTCTGCGTGGGCTTTTGTTTTTGGCTTAGTTATGACATCGTGAATTTCGCCTTTTTCATCGATCAGAAAAGTGGTGCGGTGAATTCCGTCATACTCTTTTCCCATAAACTTTTTTGGACCCCAAACTCCAAATAATCGGATAACTGACTTGTCTTCATCTGCAATTAAGGGAAATGGCAAATCATATTTTTCAATAAATTTTTGATGTCTAACCGCATCATCTGCACTTACCCCAACGATGGATATTCCTGCTTTATCCAATGCGGAGTAATTATCTCTCAAATTACACGCTTGAGTCGTACACCCCGGAGTCATATCTTTCGGGTAAAAATAAATTGCCAATTTCTTTCCTTTAAAGTCGGCTAAAGAAATTGAATTCCCATGTTGATCTTTACCAGAAAATTGTGGGGCTTTATCTCCCTTCTTTAATGTCGTCATAATTGTTTTGTTTTTAATCACTCTATTGACAGAATAATAATCAAAACTAGTGATTAATTTTTAATCTGCAAGAGTTCAGTTCTTTTTTTTTGAATTTACAATTTTAGAGGAGAATTGTTCAATTATACAATGTTGCAATTAACATTGATTTTGGGAAAAACTTTGGTAATTGGAGTATTTATGGGAAGAATTCATCCCCGAGTTTCTATTCAGTTTGTTTTAGTATGGAAAGATTTATAACGTACAGTATAAGTATATTATAACAGAATCTGTAAAATCGAAAGTTGTAAAGGAATATTTGAGGCAAAACTTCTAACTTCTTAGCTTCGAACTTGAACTTCTTTTTTTTTTCTACCTTAGACCACTTAAGAACAACCTTAAAAATTCATGGATAAATTTATTGATAGGATTGCTGAGTGTATAAAGTCTCGTGACTACGATTTGGAGAAATTGTGTATTGTTCTTCCCTCTCAACGTGCAAAAAAATACTTGCAGCGGGGAATTTTCAATCAGTATGCGCATCCTGTTTTTTCTCCTCAGATCACCACCATGGATCGATGGGTAAGGCAATGTTCGGCACGTTCCGTGTTAGATAATACCCGCTCATTATTTCGTTTATATGAGATTCATTCCAAGGTTTCTCCAACGGAAGACAAAGGACTAGATGAATTCATGAAATGGGGAAGGACGCTATTGAATGATTTTGACGAAATTGACCGCTACTTGATAAAGAGTACCGATTTATTTCGAAATCTCCGTGATATCAAGGATATAGAAAATTGGAGCTTTGATAGCGAACACCTAACGCCTGCTCAAGAGCGGTTTATGGCATTCTGGGATTTGTTGCCGTACTATTATACGGCATTCAATGAATCCTTGAAGAAAGATGAAATTGCCTATATGGGTTCGATTTATAAAGAGGTAGCTGAAAACATTGATTTGGTTTTTAGTGAAAACAAGGAAGCACACTTTATTTTTGCTGGATTTAATGCGCTTTCCCCTGCTGAAATGTCCATTATGAAGCAATTGCATAAAATGGGACGGGCTGAGCTATTTATCGATGCGGATCAGTTTTATCTAGCCGACCATAATCATGAAGCAGGAGCTTTTTTGCGAAAGTTGATTTCCGAACTTCAACTGAGTTCACCACTTTTTATTCAAGATCGATTGGCTTCAAGTGAAAAAAAGATGGAGCTCATCAACTGCACCCAGCCTACGGGTCAAGCGAAAATGGCTGCAACAATTTTACTCAATGAGATTCCTCCCGATGAATTGTCGGAAACAGTGCTACTATTAGGGGATGAAAAGTTAATTATTCCGGTACTCAAAAACATTCCGAATACGGTAGGAAAGGCCAATATTACAATTGGATTGCCGCTTAAGAATACAGCGATTCGCTCATGGGTGGATGTACTGTTTCGAGCACAAGAGAGCTTTTTGCAGTTCAAAAGTAAATCGGTATACCACAAAGATTTTATTCGATTCATAAAGCATCCGTTTATTCAAGCTTATATTTCTAAAGAGGATGTTCGAGCGCTGCAAAAAATTGAAGCGACGATTTTGTCCAAAAATTGGTTGTTTATTCATTTAAAATCCCTAGATCTAAGAGAGGAACTTAAAGAGTTCATTCATTTGTGCTTTCAGCCGTGGGGAAATGATTGCCATGACGTAGTTGGACGCATTCGGAAAATAAATAGTCAACTGTTCGCAGCGATTCAAGGAGAGGACTATACCTTGGAAAAATCCCTCCTCTTTCATTTCGATGAGGCCTTGATGAAGTTGGAGAACATTCTGAGTGAGTTTCAACCGAGGATTCATATCAAAACCTTCAAAACACTATTCAACCAACATTGGATGAATGAGTCCATTGCATATTACGGAAACCCATTGGATGGACTTCAAGTGATGGGCTTACTAGAAACACGTTTGCTTGATTTTAAGAACCTAATTGTAGTAGGCCTAAATGACGGTAGCATGCCACCAGTTAACCCTATTCAAACAATGATTCCGATGGATTTAAGGAGGTTTCATGGGTTGCCTACACCTTCTGATAAGGAGGCCTTGTTTGCTCATCACTTTTATAGATTGTTACATCATGCTAAGCGTTGCTGGTTTACTTATTCCTCTGCAAGTTCCGGTTTTGGAATCGAAGAGCCTTCACGATACATTAGACAGCTAAAACTCGAGCTTTCAAAACAGAATCCTTCGATTGAATGGAAAGAGTCATTTTATACCGTGCTAGACGAAGAACAAGATAGTCAACTTGTAAGTATTCCAAAAAACGAAAGCTTAGTGCAGCGATTGGATGAGTACTTCTTGAATAAGACATCGGCTTCGGCGTTGAAAAAGTACCTGGCTTGTCCGCTCGATTTTTATTTTCGGTATATCATAGGTCTCGGAGAGGAAGAACAAGTGGAAGAAGATATCGAAGCCAATACTTTTGGTAGTTTTATCCATGACACATTGGAAATACTGTATCGAGAGTTTGCAAGATTCGACAAGAATGAGGAAGTCGTTATCCCCAATAATCCACCTCTTCAGCCATCCGATTACGATAAAATGTTGGTTCGTTTTCCAAAAATACTCAGCGAACAATTCGCAAAACATTTTCAATATGATAAGCAGTACATTGAAACGGGTAAGAATTATTTGAGTCACCAGATTGCAGGTCACTTGACGGAGAAGTTGCTTAAGCGAGAACGCAATGAATTGGTTCAATTGGCTCAAACGAAATCCCCCAGTGCATCAAAAGCGTTGTTGTTTATCTATTCATTAGAGTCCACATTTGAGCGAGAGCTTGAGGTTCAAGTGGGAACGAAAATAAAAACAGTCCGTTTGAAAGGATTAATAGATCGAATTGATCGGTATAATGACGAAGTACGTATTATTGATTATAAATCGGGTAAATGCACGCCAGAAGATGTGACGATTACTGCAGTAAGCGCAAAAAGTGGACGCACTCCGCAGGAACATTTGGCTCGATTGTTTGCCGACAGGAAACATGTTTTTCAGCTACTGACGTATAACTATTTATACAGAGGGAAGTACCCTCATCAACCATATCCAGATAAAACGGGAATTATTTCATTGATCAATATCAATGAAGGCCCATTCTATTTAGAGAATAAGCTTACGCCAGATTTGCCTTCTTTGATGGAGCTGTATGAAGAAGCACTCATTCATTTAATTCAAGAGATGTATCAAACAGAAGTCCCTTTTGAACATAATCCATCCAGTAAATTTTGCAGTTATTGTGGTTGAAGTTGGAGGCCCTATTTGTTAAATGATTGCTAATGTTTGAATTGGTAATGTCCTTGCTGTTAAAACTTTCTATCTTTATACATAAAATTAATTCAATATGAAAAAATTACTACTCTTAAGCCTAGTGGCTATATTCTTATTTTCCTGTGGAACACCTATTCAAACAGTAAGTTTTAATTATAAAAGAACTCCACTTAACCCGATTGCTTATCACCAAGGGGTCACCACTTTTAAACCTCAGGTCGAGCTGACCTATGCTCAAAATGCAGAGATGGAACGGGAGCTGTATGAGCAAGAAGTGGCCCGTTTACGAAAAGTTTACGAAGATTCACTTGTGATATACAATAATACTCCGTTGGCTCAACGCATTGTGCTGGGAATGAAGCCACCTACATTCGTAATGCCGGTTCCACCAACAATGCCTTACATGTATGATGCAGCAGACCTAGCTTCAAAAATTAGTATTGATGGAATGACGCGCGGAGAGAATAACCCGTTATTAATTAATGTTTTTCTGGAAGGTTATCAAGTTGGGAAAATTGATAAAAACGTGAAAACGAAAAAAAGAAAGCAGAACGAAATAGAGTACATAGACACTACCTATTCTTATTCTGCGAAAGTGAAACATGAAGCGCGTTTATATGCCCAAGTTATGAATGGAACTGCTGCTGAGTATAATCACTATGTACCAGCTACTCAGAACTTCAAAACAATATCAGGAAAAGCGTTTAAGGATACCTTGAATGCCTATGACGATATAATTGCTACGATTAAAGCTGAGGAACAAAAAATTGCATATGATAACATTACACATATCAATGTTTTGCTGAATTCCGAATTTGGAACCTCGGAAATGAAATACAGTGCCCAACTCCACGCGCCAAAATCTTCAAAAAAACGAGATTTAAGCGATCTTGATGATGCTATTGTTCAAGCTAGAATGGGATTTGAATACTTAAGCAGCGATCCAAATAAAGGGGTGGACTATATGAACAAAGCAATAGGGATTTGGGAGAGTGCGATGCGTGAATATAGCGGGTCTAAAAAAGCTCGAATTAGTCCAGATGTCTTGAAAGCGATTTTGAAGAACGCTGCTACCGTCGCAATCTATACCAATAATTGGGAATTCGCTTTAAAATATATGAACCAATTGAAAGGGATGAAATTAAAGTCTTCCGATCAAGGTCATCTTAGTGCTTTGAATGCGCGCTATACAGATTTGAAAAAGCGGTATGATGCCCTTCAAAAATAAGAATGAAGAGTCATATAATTTCTCCTATTTAGACATGGGTGGCTTTACTTTAAGGTGAAGCTATCCTTGCCGATGAGGATGCCGTCTGCGAAGATTTTTACGTTGAAATTTCCTTTTCCAACTTCTCGACCTTGAAGATTGTGTACAATCGTCATGTCTAGTTGTTGTCCTTGATAGTTGATTTCACGTTTATCGGTGTAAATGATTTCACGACCTCCAACATTTATAACTTGATTAGGTTTGTCATAAATTACTTTTCCATCAGGGTCGGTCACTTGAAGATAGACCAGCTTGTTACCAATTTTTGCAATCTTGTTTTCTCCAATGGTAAAACTCGATGAAATCACGTCTACTTTTCCTGCACGCGTTACTTCAGTAGTACTTCCATTCAATTTGTATTTTAGTGCTACTGTATTGAAGTTAAATGCATTCAGCTGGGCACCCTTAGTGAGTAGTTCTGCATTTTTTTCATTCTGTTCTTGCAGCTCGTTACGCTCCTTTTCTGTTTGGGAAAGCTTGGTGGAAGTTTCATCCAGTTTTGAGGTCAGATTAATGTTTAATGTGTTCAATGAATCAATGCGGTATAGGTATTCTTTCATAATGGAACGCAAGGTGGAGTTCTCCTTTTTCAAATTGTTGATTTGACGGAAACTTCTTTTTTTGGTGTCGCTTAATTCGGCCATCAATTCCTGAATGCGGTCCTTCTGCTTATTAAGACTATCCGTTAAACTCGCATCTTTCTCAATGAGTTGATCATACGTGTCTAACATCTTTTGAAAATCTTGTTTTAAATCAGAAGAAGTTTCATCGATGTAACCTGACAAGGCAACATTCATTTCTTCCATCTCACTTTCAAGCTGAGCATTCGTTGTCTGACAATCACTGTAAGCACTGGATTCGTTGGAGTACATCCAGCCCAGAACACCAGCTCCTACGAGTGATAAAATCGTTAATAAAATCCAAAGCCCAGCCGTAGGCTTTTTTTCTTCAAATTCAGTATTGAAATTTTCTGGCATAGAACATATTGTTTTCTAGGGTACGAAATTAAACGTTTCCGAGATATAAAATGGAGAATTTACAAAGTTTAACAGCGAACCTCTACTAATTCCCATATTCCATTAAAAATGCCTTTAAGAATTCATTGATATCCCCGTCCATAACGCCATCTACGTTACCCGTTTCATAACCTGTACGGACGTCTTTCACCAATTTGTATGGATGCATTACATAGTTACGGATTTGAGAGCCCCATTCTATTTTCTTTTTGTCCGCTTCAATTTCCTGACGCTTTTCCATGCGCTTGCGCAATTCTAGCTCGTATAACTGTGATTTCAAAAGTTGTAATGCTTTTTCTTTGTTTCCCAATTGCGAGCGCGACTCACTGTTTTCAATAATAATTCCCGAAGGAGCGTGACGTAATCGAACAGCTGTTTCTACTTTGTTAACATTTTGCCCCCCAGCTCCGCCAGAACGAAACGTTTCAAACGAAACGTCTGCTGGATTAATGTTTATATCAATGGTATCGTCCACTAACGGATAAACATACACGGAAGCAAATGAGGTGTGCCGTTTTGCATTAGAGTCAAACGGAGATATCCGTACTAATCTGTGCACACCATTTTCTCCTTTTAAATAACCAAATGCAAAATCACCATCAAACTCTAGTGTGACCGTTTTGATACCAGCGACTTCCCCCTCTTGATAGTTTAATTCTTTGATTTTAAATCCATTTTTTTCTCCCCACATCATGTACATTCGGAGTAGCATACTAGCCCAGTCGCAACTCTCGGTCCCTCCTGCTCCAGCCGTAATTTGAAGAACAGCGTTTAGGCCATCCTCTTCGCCGGACAACATGTTTTTCAACTCGAGTTCCTCTATTTTTTGGAGTAGCTCACTTCTTAAATTATCAATGTCCGACTCATCCCCGTCTCCTGAATTGTAAAACTCGATCAGCACTTGCAAATCCTCCAGTTTTTGTGAAAGTTCTTCGCAAGCGTCTACCCAATACTTAAGTTGTCGCGTTTGTTTGAGAACAACTTCCGCCTGATTTGGGTCATCCCAGAAAGATGGATCCTGTGCGCGTAATTCTTTCTCATGAATTTCCGCCCTTTTTTCATCTACTTTGAGATATCCGTACAACGCATCGATGCGTCTTTTTAACTCTTTGAATTGGTCGTTGTTTACCATGCGGCAAATTTAATGAATTCACTCATTAGTTTTTCTGTAGTTAGTTGAATTCTTGTTGTAACCGGATATTTTTGTGAGATTAATGTATTATTCTGTTTTAGATATTTCAAAAAATTCTACATTTGAAGCAAATTAAAGAACAACTATGAACATTCCAGCAAATTTGAAGTACACGAAAGATCACGAATGGGTTAAAATTGAGGGTGATATTGCCACTGTAGGTGTTACTGATTTCGCGCAAAGCGAATTAGGAGATATTGTTTTTGTAGAGGTAGAAACAGAGGGAGAAACTCTAGATCAAGAAGAGGTTTTCGGTACTATCGAAGCAGTTAAAACGGTGTCTGATTTATTTATGCCTTTAAGTGGAGAGATCATAGAGTTTAATACTGAAATTGAAGCGACCCCAGAATTAGTAAATACGGATCCATACGGCGCGGGTTGGATGGTTAAAGTGAAAATTTCGGATGCTTCTCAAGCAGAAGAATTGTTGGATGCTGAAGCTTACACAGCATTAGTAGGGTAAGTCACCCACGAAATGTTAAATAATTTGATTTTCCGATTGAAAACTTGATAGTTTAGGAGATTCGTGTTATTTTTGAATCGTATGTTTAGGAACGGTTTTTGTTCCAAACAACAAAAAGATAGTTATGGAATTTAAGAAAAACCCTGAAGTTGATAATGAAAATTTAAGAACCCCTCTGGTATTCTTAGGTTTTTTTATTGTTGGAAGTATCATTTTATTATCATTTTCGTTCAAATCTGCTATTTATGGAGATTCGATTGATCGCGATAATCGTGATGCCGGTGATATTCCTGAAGAGCAAATGGTAATTGACCAACCTGAGGAGCCACCAGTGGTCCAAGACATTCCACCACCCGACATTACTCCTCCTCCTTCTGAGGATATAGTTGAAGAGGAGAGTAGAGATGAGGACGAACCAATTATCGTAGAAACTCCGCCGATTGAGCTTGATCTTGAACCAGAACCGGAGCCAGAAGCACCGATTGTAGATTATCCGGATCAAGAAGCTACTTTCCCTGGTGGGGCGGCAGCAATGAAGCAATTTTTAGCGGATAACATTAAGTACCCCGAAATTGCTATGGAATTAGGTGACCAAGGTAAAGTGTTTATCGAATTCGTAGTTGAAAAAGACGGAAGTATCACACAGATTAAAATTTTGCGTGGTGTTTCGAAAGAAATCGATAGAGAAGCGAAACGAGTGGTTTCTTCAATGCCGAAATGGGCGCCTGCTGAATCAAAAGGTGAGGCTGTGCGTGCACGTTGTCGCATTCCAATTAGCTTTATTCTCCAATAACGAAATAATTTATAAATGAAAGTCTATCCAAGTGATAGACTTTTTTTTGCCCGAAAAATCTCAATGGAACGACCTACGAATAAAGAGTTATTTCAATTTTTAGACATCACTACTCTCAGTGTTAGTGACACGGAAGATTCTTTGCGTCACTTAGTGAACACGGTCTTGTCTTATCAAGCGAATGGATTTGTTCCGGCTGCCATTTGTGTCTATCCAAATTTTTCTGCTTTGGTGAGTTCGTTATTACGACAGACTCCAATTGCTACCGCTGCGGTGGCAGCCGGTTTTCCCGCTTCTCAAAGCTTTCTAGAAGTGAAATTAGCCGAGGCAAAAATGGCTGTTCAAGCAGGGGCCAATGAAGTAGATGTTGTATTAAATATTGGCCAGTTTTTGATGGGAAATGAACAAGTTGCGGTGAATGAAATACGTGACTTAAAAGCGATAATAGGTCCAACTAAGCTCAAAGTCATTTTAGAAACGGGTGTGTTGAAAGATGGGATAAGTATTCAACGTGCCGCTCAATTGGCGATTCTGGGCGGAGCTGATTTTTTAAAAACTTCAACAGGTAAGGTTGATTTAGGTGCTACACCTGAAGCCGTAGGGGTGATGTGTGAAGTAGTGAAAGAAGAGTATGGACGCACAGGAAGAAAAATAGGCATCAAAGTGAGTGGTGGAGTGCGTACGAAAGAAGATGCATTGAGTTATTACGCGCTTGTTTATGAAATTTTAGGGAAAGATTTTTGTCAATCGGATTTCTTTCGAATTGGAGCAAGTTCCCTTGCAGATACTCTTGTGAATGAATAGCCTTGAGGCAAAATATAGTGCAGCAGTGTTGGGTGCAATTAAAGCATCGGAGGCCATTATGGAGGTGTATTCAACTGATTTCTCTACCACCATAAAAGGTGACGGAAGTCCTGTTACGCAAGCTGACCTTACTTCGTCTGATATTATTACCCAGTATTTGGTGCCAACATCAATACCTATTACAGGAGAGGAAACCATAAAGAAGCCGTATGCGATTCGCAAAAAATGGAAAGAATCGTGGTGCGTTGATCCATTGGATGGCACCAAAGAATTTGTGCGTAAAAATGGGGAGTTTGTGGTTAGCGTTGCTTTAATAAGGAACCAGCAACCTCATTTTGGAGTCATTGCGTCTCCTGTTTCCAAACGCATAATAATTGGGGGTGCCGATGTTACGCCTGCTCTTTTCACGTTTGACCAGTTTGAGAACCCTGCACTTTGGAAAGAGTTGCTTCCACTTTCAGGTGTCAATGACCCTGTCGTGGTGATTTCATCTAGAAGTAATTACGCAGGGAACCTGAGGTCGCTCATCGATAAAGTGGAACGTAAATATGGTCACGTAGCTTCGGCTAAAATGGGTTCTGCATTGAAGTTTTTCGATTTGGTGCAAGGCAAAGCCGATATATATCCAAGGCTAGCTCCAACCATGGAATGGGATATCGCCGCGGGACATGCGATTTACAAGGCCATAGGTGGTGAGGTGATCAGTGTTGAAACGAATGAACCGCTCGTTTATAATAAGGAGAGTCTGTTTAATCCATTTTTTGTAGCATTGAAGAAAGGGGTTCGATTCTAATTATTCAACTGCAGAGTGAAATAGATGCACCAAAAACTATCAAGGTATCCACTTAATATCTTTAAAGTTGGGCTTTCTTTTCTCTAAAAATGCGTTCCTTCCTTCTTTTGCTTCATCGGTCATATAAGCTAGTCGCGTAGCTTCTCCAGCAAACACTTGTTGTCCTACCATGCCATCGTCCGTTAAGTTGAAAGCGAACTTGAGCATTTTTATTGAAGTCGGTGATTTTTCTAGGATTTCTTGTGCCCATTCATATGCCGTATCTTCCAATTTTGCGTGCGGAATCACGGCATTTACCATCCCCATTTCAAACGCATCTTGTGCCGAGTAATTTCTTCCTAAAAAGAAGATTTCACGCGCTCTTTTTTGACCGACCATTTTCGCCAAATAGGCAGAGCCATACCCTCCATCAAAACTAGTAACGTCGGCATCTGTTTGCTTGAATATAGCATGCTCCTTGCTTGCAAGTGTCAAATCACATACGGTATGTAAACTGTGCCCACCTCCTACGGCCCATCCAGGAACTACGCAAATTACCACTTTGGGCATGAAACGAATCAAACGTTGAACTTCTAAAATATTGAGGCGTGGCATGCCATCGTCGTCCACATATCCTTGATGACCGCGCGCATTTTGATCTCCACCGCTACAAAATGAATAGATTCCATCTTTTGTAGAAGGACCTTCTGCAGATAAGAGAACTACGCCTATGGAAGTGTCTTCACGCGCATCCAGAAATGCCTCATACAATTCACCTACAGTTTTCGGTCGGAATGCGTTACGAACGTTTGGCCGATTAAAAGCAATACGTGCGACACCATCACATTTTTTATATGTGATGTCTTGGTATTCTTTGACAGTTTTCCAATTGATTGTGTCCATGAGGTCTTTTTTTTGGGTGAAATTAATTATTTAATGCTATTTATCCTTAACAGAAGTTTATCTTTTTTGTTGAAGCAACTTCTTTGAAAATGCTTATCTTGGGCTCTTCGCTAAAAACTATGAATCAGTTATTCACTGTTCCAAAAAATCATTTTGATGACTTTTATGATAAGACCCGTTTCGCGCTAACGTGGCAGATTTGTTGGATGTTTACGCTGGTAATTGACGTTGTTACAGGACTCTCTGTTTTTTCAAATGATACCTTTTATCCCTTTTATGTTGGTGTACTTTCCTTGGTTATACGGCGCGTTGATTTACATGCGCATTTATGGGAAGTTTAACTCGTATCTGTTGTATTGATGTTAGGTACCACAGGAATTATCATCGGTTCAGTGTTTACTGTTCCGAATGTAGTGCACGTTATTGAAATTATTTGGATGTTGATTATAGTGCTCTATATATTTTTTACCATGGGTCGTTGGCTTGTCCATTTAAGATTACTTTTCTCATTGTTTGATACGTTTCCATCTAAATGAATAACAACTTTATGCTTTCTGGGGTGCTTATTGATTACGAATGCTTCGCTACTTTGATTGATGACATGTTGTCTTCTTCGGTGACTTCAGGAAATGTTTCGTTTAACTTGATCATGGAAACTGAAGAAATCGGTTCAAAAACGATTGCTCCATTGGCTTTGATAATGACTGAGTTGATTTCTAATTCGTTGAAACATGCTTTCGAGGGTGACGGAGAAATTAGCATTGTTTTTAGGACACATGATGACGGGCGATTTGAACTTTTTTATAGCGATAATGGTACTTGGAAGTCTCGCAAAGAAGTTGCTTTTGGACTCCAATTAATTGATATATTTACCGAACAATTGGGTGGAAAATATTCACGTGAGAAAGCAGATAACGGTACAGCCTATCGCTTTTTATTGTCGGATTTAGATCGTTCCAACAATTCCTCATACCCATTGTTAGATAACACATGAGAGAAGCAGACAAGTTTGGTACTCAACCACTGGGAAAATTATTGCGGCAGCAGGCTTTTCCAGCTTCTATCGGGATATTGGTGATGTCTATTTATGGCATTGTCGATACTATATTTGTTGGACATTTTGTAGGTGCTGATGGAATTGGAGCCATTACAGTAGTACTTCCAATTACTTTTTTAATAGCAAGTATAGGGATGGCTATTGGTGTTGGAGGAGCTTCTGTTTTATCCCGAGCACTAGGAGATAACAATAAGGAGAAGGCTTATTTTACATTTGGAAACCAAGTAATGCTTACCGTTACATTGGCACTCCTTTTTGTCCTCATTGGCTTTGTGTTTAGTGATGAGGTGATTCGATTGTTCGGAGGTAATGGTAGTATCCATGGGCCGGCCATGGAATATTTTGGAATTGTTTTGATTGGAATCCCTTTTCTAGCCTGGAGTATGATGTCAAACAATGTCATTCGAACGGAAGGTTATCCTAAAATTGCTATGATCATTATGATTATTCCTGCTGTTTTGAATGTAGTACTTGATCCTATCTTAATCGTATATTTCGACATGGGGTTAGCGGGTGCGGCTTGGGCTACGACAATTTCGTTCGTTGGAAGCGCCATGTTTGCTTTCTACCATTTCTCTCTAGGGAAGAGTCAATTGTCTTTTGCCGCGAAATATTTTATTTTAAAACCAATGATTATTGGAGAAATTGCTTCTTTAGGTGCAGTAACATTTGCCCGTCAAGGAGTCATCAGTGTTTTAGCCACAGTGCTCAATAATTCGCTCTTTTATTATGGTGGAGAACAGGGATTATCCGTGTATGGAATTATTAATCGCGTGTTGATGTTTGCCAACTTCCCTGTGTTGGGTATAACGCAGGGATTCGTGCCCATCGTTGGCTATAACTTTGGGGCTAAGTTTAAAAATAGGGTGCGCGACATCGTTAAATTAGCGATTGTATGGGCTACGGCATTCGCCCTAATAATCTTTGCGTTGTTGATGATATTTGCCCACGAAATTCCGGCACTATTTACAAAGAATACAAGCCTTATTGAGAATTCAGGCAATGCCATTCGCATCGTATTCTTGGCCACTCCTTTGCTCGCTGTGAGCTTAATTATTAGCGCCTACTATCAAGCTATTGGTCGCGCACTACCTGCTCTTTTACTTGCGTTAACGAAACAAGGCTTTTTTCTCATCCCACTCGTGTTAATCCTTCCTCTTTACTTTGGATTGGATGGAATCTGGATGGCCTTCCCGATAGCAGATGTCGGCGCAGCGTTGGTGAGTTATATTTATTATAAGGTTGCGAAGGTACGCTATTCGGATAAGGATGTGGTGAGAAATCCGGATATTATCCAATAGGGAACTTATGCATCAATATTAGGGCATTCTTGCTGGTAATTTGAGAATTAAGAAGTATTCCAATGTTCATCAAATCTAGTTTGGCTATAACACTATTGTCTCTCTAAAAATTGTCGAATTGCCACAATACTTGATACTTTCGACTAACAATATAATTCCTATCTTTAACACATGAAATTTACAGAATTAAATTTATCAGACGAGCTACAAGAAGCAATTGCTTGTATGGGGTTTGAGAATGCTACACCTATCCAAGATCAGGCAATTCCTATGATTATAGAAGGGCGTGATATGATTGCATGTGCCCAAACGGGAACAGGAAAAACTGCTGCTTTTATCCTTCCCATCTTAAATAAGCTAGTTGGTAAAACGGATATGAGTACGGATACGCTCGTAGTTGTCCCTACAAGAGAATTGGCCATTCAAATTGAACAGCAAATTCAAGGGCTTTCGTATTTTATTTCTGTTGGTTCTAAAGCTGTGTATGGTGGTGGTTCTGGAAAAGATTTTGAAGAAGAAAAACAAGCGCTAATGAATGGTACGGATATCATTGTTGCTACTCCAGGTAAACTATTGTCTCACCTGAAATTGGGTTATGTTAAATTTGACAAGGTGAAGCATCTGATTCTAGATGAGGCAGATAGAATGTTGGACATGGGATTTTATGATGATTTGAAGAAAATCATGGATCATCTTCCCGCAGAGCGACAAAATCTGTTGTTTAGTGCAACTATGGCGAAATCGATTCGTGACTTAGCCCGGAATCTATTGAAAAATCCAGTGGAGATCAATTTAGCATTGTCCAAACCTGCTGAAGGAGTAGATCAAAAAGTTTATTTAGCGCATGATAATCAAAAGAATCCTTTAATTCATGAATTACTCAAAGAACGCAAGGATTACGAGCGCATTATTTTGTTTACTTCCACCAAAAGTAAAGTGAACGATATTGTTCGATATTTGGTAAAGAAAGGGTATAAAGCCTCTGGTATTTCGTCTGATTTGGAACAAGAAGAACGAGAAGAGACCTTGCGAGGATTCCGTTCTGGACGAATTCCTTTACTGGTTGCTACCGATGTCATGAGCCGTGGAATTGATATTAAAGAGATCAATATGGTCATCAATTACGACGCGCCTGGAGATGCGGAAGATTATGTTCATCGTGTGGGTCGAACGGCCAGAGCAAATACCACAGGCGAGGCGGTAACCCTAATCAATGAACGGGACATGCAGCGCTTCCAACGAATTGAGGATTTGATTGGATCTACTGTACCTCGAATGGTCATGCCTGAGCATCTTGGAGAGGCACCAGAGTGGAAAGTCACAACAGGTAAAAAGAAGTTCAATTCGAAAAAGCGTCCATTTAGAAAAAAAACAGGAAACAAATCGAAGGGTCAACCATCTAAAAGTGAGTAAAGTGATGCAAATTTTTTGGAAAATATTGGTAATATTTAGTGTGACATTCTTCATAAGCTGCTCCTCGGTTGAGGTTGATTCTACTCAAAAAGAACCTGTATATGACAAAACATCCATTGAATACAAAAAGAGAACTTCGCGCCCCTCATCGGGTCCCTTAGCTCCCATTAGTTTGGGGGAGGTGAATGTTGCTTTGGGGGACGAAAAAACTACGATAAAGCAGTTCAAATCAGGGTACAACGACCTTTCTATAACGAACGAAACCATCACCATTCGGATTACAGATATGAACGGGGCTTCCTATCTATTTGTGCTACAAGGTGTTGAGAAGAACAGTAGTTTGAGCACAGAGTATGGAGCTATTTTTGGAGGAATAAACCAAGGGCCTAGGGCATTAATCACCTTCGGTTCCGGAGACAATTCCTACCAATGGAAAACAGGAACGTTAAAAGTTGAAGAGTTAGATCCAAAGACAGGAGCTTTTCGTGCAAAAATAATCAATGGAAAGGCCGTTAACGCCCGAAATTCAGTTAATGGAGAGTTGGTTGATGTTGAATTTGAGGTAGACATGCGTTTCGAGAACATTGTAAACTTAACGAATTCACCGTTTTAATATCCAGATCTCTTACTGTTTAATTTGATACTTTGCAACTTGGTAAAATTGATTACTTTTGGTAAAGATTTCGATCGGGGATTAGTAAAGTTGAAGGGATTAATAGAAGTACAGGATTAATAGTTGCTATATGATAAGTTCTGCGCAAACACCAAAAGAATACATGTCACAACTTCCTGAAGAGCGCAAATCTCCAATGGAGAAATTAAGAAAAACGGTACTAGCCAATCTTCCCGCTGGTTTTATCGAAGAGATGTCCTATGGTATGCTGGGATATGTCGTTCCTCATTCTACTTTTCCACGCGGATATCATTGTGATCCCAAGCTACCCTTGCCATTTATGAGCATTGCTTCCCAGAAAAAATTCATTGCCCTGTATCATATGGGGATTTATGCGGAGAAGGAGTTGTTGGACTGGTTCGTATCGGAATACCCGAAGCACTGTAAATTCAAGTTAGACATGGGTAAGAGCTGTATCCGATTTAAAAAGATAGAAGACATTCCTTATGAACTTATTGCTCAGTTGTGTCAAAAAATGACGGTGGACGAATGGATACGAATTTATTCCTCAACCATTGAGCGTTAGAACCATCAAAATTGTTTTACTCCTCGCGATAGGATGGAATGTGAGCGTTTCTTTCGCTCAATTGCTTCATCGTGGTCATGCGCACAATGATTATTTGAAACAAGTACCATTGTTTTCGGCACTAGAGGCGGGCCTTACAAGTATTGAAGTCGACATTTATGATGTAAAAGGAGAAATTCGAGTTGCGCATATTCCGTTGTTTTTGAAGAACAAACCTCTGTTGAAGGAATTGTATTTCGAGCCGTTAGCGCAACGCATTAAATCCAACGGAGGCACAGTTTTTAAAGATGACAGTACCCAGCTTATTTTAATGATCGAATTAAAACGTAATCATCCCACATTATTGAACTTACTCAGGTCTGAATTGGAGTCATATAACGACCTCATTGATATCCCAAGAGGCGAAAACAAAAAGTGGGGACCGATTAAAATTTTATTGACAGGAGGTGTTTACCTTGATTTAATTAAAAACGATGAAATCGCCTTTTTCTCGCTAGATGGTGGATGGAATCGGTTGAAAAAGGGCGTAGAGGCTAATTTCTTTCCACGCATCAGCATGAATTATGCAAGTCATTTTACGTGGAAAGGAAGGGGAGATATACCCGCTGATGAACTTGAATGGCTTAAAGAAACGATTAAACGTGCCAATGAGTTGGGCTGTGAATTGCGTTTTTGGAATATGCCGAATAAAGAAGTGATTTGGAAGGAGTTTTTAGAAAAAGGTGTGCACCGAATCAATGTAGATAAGTACGAAAAGTTTTCTAGGTGCTGCCTCGAAATGAGCACGGATTTTTAGCAATCATTCAAAATTCCTACGATATTTGTAGAAAATTGACGGGTTATGGAAGAAAAAATTGCAATTATTGGATGTGGAAACTTGGGGAAATCAATAGCTGATGGTTTATTGCAAGGCAATTTTTTATCACCGTCCTCACTCACGTTAACGAAACGAAATATAGATTCCCTTCAGCGTTATGCTGATCAAGGCGTTCAAGTGACATCTGACAATAAAAGTGCAATTACTGATGCAACGCTAATTATTTTAGCACTAAAGCCGTACAATGTTCTTCAAGTCCTTGAATCAATTACTCCTGTTTTAAAATCAAATCAATTGATCGTTTCCCTTGCAACTGGTGTGGAGTTGAAAGATTTACACGCAACTGCCAACAGAGAAGTTGGGATTTACCGCGCAATGCCCAATACAGCGACACATGTGCAGAAGTCAATTACTGCAATTTGTACTCAAAACCATCAGGAAGAGGAGTTAAATCGTGTGAAACGCATGTTTGAAACTCTTGGCGGTGTGCTACACGTCGATGAGGAGCTAATGGCAGCGGTCACAGTTCTCGGCGCTTGTGGAATAGCCTACGTGATGCGTTTTATTCGCGCTATGGTGCAAGGTGGGATACAAATAGGCTTTAGCGCAGAAATGGCGTCAACAATTGTGAAACATACCGTAAACGGAGCATCAGAACTATTGCTTCAAGGCGATACGCATCCAGAAACAGAGATTGATAAGGTAACGACCCCCAAAGGATGCACAATAGTCGGACTCAATGAAATGGAACACAATGGGTTTAGTTCTGCTTTGATTAGGGGTATTGTGAAATCATTTGAAGCACTAGATAAATAGTTGCTAAATCGTGAGCTAATCAATTGTAAGATGGAGGATGTAATCCCGCCTAACGTATCAGAATCTGCTGTCTAACATCCTATTTTCTTACCGTCTTTTGCTATATTTACCTATGTTTCATTCTGAAAAACTCACATTTGGCGCGGTGGATGTCTATCTACTGTACTACGAAAACTTTCAAGAGGACGAACACCTGCATAATTTATTGCCAGATGAGCACGGACGTTTGACACAGTACCATCATCCCAACAGGCGTCGGGAGTTTATTGCTACACGTGTTTTGCGCTCTATGGTTTTTGGAAATGAACCCATTTTGTATTCAGATATTGGAGCTCCCTGTATAGAGGGAGAGGGTTATATTTCAATCTCACATGCTACGCAGGTTGTGGGACTTGCTTTTTCAAGATTTTTTCCTGTGGGACTCGATTTAGAGCCGATTCGGGATAAGGTACTGCGTGTTTCACATAAGTTTTTAAGTGCTACCGAAACAGAAAAATTAGATGCTAATGACGTCACCGAAATGATTAAAACTTGGTCAGGTAAGGAGGCATTGTACAAACTTGCTGGAAGAAAGGGAATTCACTTTGCAGAAGAACTTACCCTGACGAAGATTTCGGAGGAAGAATGGGTGGGAGAGATTAATTGCGGAAATGTGCGAAAAAAGGTAAATTTGTCCATTACGAGGCGGCATGACTTTGTTGTTTCTGTTAACCCAAAAGCTGCAGTGGATGTATAACGGTAGGACAAGTATTTTTGACAAAATGGTCGCACAGAAGGGTCAAATTGCAGTGCTTATTGATCCTGACAAATCGCAAGATGAATATTATCTCACAAAATTGATTGAAAAAGCCGAGTTTTCTGGAATCGATTTTTTCTTTGTGGGTGGGAGCACTGTGAGCGCACATGACTTCCATGCAACAGTCCATTTTATTAAAAAGAGGTCTAACATACCAGTCGTCATTTTTCCAGGAGCTGGGCATCAAGTTTCGAACGAAGCGGATGCTATACTCTATTTAAGTTTGCTTTCTGGAAGAAACGCAGAATATCTAATTGGACAGCATGTGTCGAGTGCACTAGAGGTATATCAATTGCAAATAGAAGTCATTCCAACTGCATATATTTTAGTGGATGGAGGGAACAAGTCGTCGGTTGCGTATGTGAGTCAAACGACCCCCATTCCAAGAAATCAAAAGGGGATTGCTGTAAAAACGGCACTAGCTGGAGTGATGCAAGGAAAGAAAGTGATTTTTTTCGATTCAGGTTCTGGTGCAAACGACACGGTTCCAAGAGAAATGGTCAATGGCCTCCGAGAATTTGCGGATGAAGTGATTATTGTTGGTGGCGGTATCTCAGATATACAAACCATTGATGATTACCGAAATGAGGCCGTAAATGTTATTGTCATTGGTAATAAATTGGAAAGTGACATCGATTTTTTATTGGATATTGCAAATTACAAAAAGCAAGTGGAGTAATGAGATTTATTGATTTACGTCGAGTTGCTAAAGCTTTGGGTATTCAGATGGCTTCGAATGATTTAGGTGGTCTGAATGTACTCGTGAAGCGGTTAAAAGGAATGAACCCAATAGAGCCGATATCGTTTGAAGGGTTGAATTATACAGTCGTCGAGATCATTGAGGTTTGTGCAAGGATACAGCACAACAATGAATTAATTTTTCAGGATTGGATTTCTAGCGACCCAGTTTTCTATCCACTCCTCACCGAAGATAAAATAATTAGTAGAATCCCTTCGGAGAAACGCTTTAAAGGGCACTTTCTAGAGGAAGCATTTTATGGATACCTCTCCGCCTATTTATTTCCGGTTCTTCAAAAAAAGTTGCCGGATTTAATGGATGCTCAACGATTCGAAGATGTGGCCTTCATTATGAAGATGACCCATTATCTGACAGCGTCTGACCGCTTAATTATGCACCGACAATTAAGTGGTTTAATTGCGCATTTTTTAAAGAATAAGTCAAAAGAAATTGCCAGTATCATCCAGAGCGACGAGCTGCTTCGCTCCCTTCAGTTTATTCGAAAAAAGGGATTCATTGACGCCATAAATGAGTTGGACAAGTCTTTCTATAGCACGCGCATTGAATTCGTGAAATGGGTAAATGATGCGATACAACATCCTCAGTGTGATGTATTGGTCCTGCGCTCTATTCGGTTATCACTCCTCGAATTAGCACTCAACCCAGCACAACATGAGGAACTCAATGGCTTCCTAGATCAAGCTTTTTTATCTCGAAAATCGGCCATTGGCAAAGTAGCCATTGGAGAAGAACTTGTTAAGAGTCGCTTTTTATGGGGGTCTATCGCTCTTTTGGGATTAGTTATTTTCCTCTTCGTTTACGTGAGTGGTCCAGAAATTAAAAATGGCACACCTCGTTTAAATTCTGGATTAGACTCCTTAAATGCCGATCAAATTAATAATGTAGATACGTTATTGGGCTTGAATTTAACTGATCCGGATGTGGTATTGGAGGAAGATGTGGAAGATGTCCAACCTGATTTAAGATTTTCCTTCCCAAGTAAAGTATTTAATAATGATGCGGTGAAGCAACTCCATGGGAGTATGGTAACGGATTATAATCAGCAACAAGATTTAATGTTAGATACCGAATGTAAACCGGTTCCAATGGGAGAGTTCAAATCCTTCATTTACGAAGGAATGTCGTCGACTGATGAGATTTCAGGTCCTTACCATCAATTTAAAAATTTCTCAAGTTATGATGTTTTTGTGGTGGTGTACGAAAATGAAGCAGATGGAGCGTACTTTGGTAAAATAATTCCGTCAGGCGGGAAAGTGAACATTGGCTTAAAAACAAATCATTCTGTTTTTTTCTACATAGGCAAGGAATTGACAAAGTTTAACCCGGCCAAGTCAGAGAATAAAGGGTATGGAAGTATTGATGAGGCAAAGAAAGTAGGCAAGTATTTTAACGCTCATTTTTGTGAAGTGGAGTATACTACGTTAATTACATTGAACAAAATATTTACTGTGAAGAATAATACAGTTACGGGAGGAACGACAGTGCTGAAAGGAGATTATTATGATGGGTTTTCAGTAGAGTCGGCGGTGTTGATCAATTGATTTTTTAGCCGCTTTTCACCGATCAATAGTTGAAAGTCTGTGAACCGTATTGTTTTTGTATATTTTTGCTGAAAATTGTTTCCATGAAGTATTTAGTCGTTGGTTTAGGTAATCCTGGAGAAAAATATATTCAAACGCGTCATAACATTGGCTTTTTGGTGGTAGAAGCATTTGCAAAAGAGCGCGAAGGTGTATATAGCACTGAAAAGCTCGGGGATGTATCAAAGGTGAAATTTAAGGGCCGAACGATTGTCCTACTCAAGCCATCTACATATATGAATCTTAGTGGAAAGTCGGTTAATTACTGGATGCAAGCAGAGAAGATTCCGTTAGAAAATGTGCTGGTCATTACCGATGATTTGGCATTGCCTTTTGGAACCTTACGCATGAAAGGAAAAGGAAGCGACGGAGGACATAATGGTTTGAAAGACATTCAAGCCTTACTAAATACTCAAAATTATGCCCGCTTGCGTTTCGGAGTAGGAAGTGAGTTTGAAAAAGGGCGCCAGGTGGATTACGTATTGGGGGAATGGGACACTGAAGAGCGAAAGACACTTGAAGAACGCATTCTTCAAGCCACTCAGTTTATCAAAGGATTTACGACCATTGGGTTGGCTCAAACAATGTCTAATTTTAATAATAAGTAATCCGCTCGCAAGAGTTAATTGTGTGTTGAGTAAAGGACGGCATTACTGACAGCTTCGTCTATTGGGATAAATTCATGGTTGAGTGTTTTCTTCACTTTCTCATTACTAAATCGTGTAACGTTGAATGCGCTGCGTGCAGATGACCTCGTAATCGCGGGAGATCGAAATGTGAGGGCAGCCCACAAAGTTGCCAATCGCCATGCTACGCCCATGAGCAATGGGCTGACTTTATAACTAGGCCTTTTTTTACCGAGGCGATCAGCAATCATATTAAAAAGTGATTGAAAGGAAAGGTTTTCCCCAATACAAAGGAAACGTTCATTTTTGATGTCTTTTTCGACAAGATCCAACATGATTTTTACGACGTCACGGGCATCCACGAATGCATTGGCTCCAGGAGAATAAAATTGAAGCCCCCGAGAGATAGTCCGAAAAATCACTAAAGAACTTTCGTTCCAGTCTCCAGCTCCAATTACTACAGAAGGATTTATAATCACGGCATTCAGTCCTTCTTCTATGCCCCTCCAAACTTCTTTTTCAGCGCTGTATTTGCTGATGCTGTATCCGCTTGTTTCGTCTGTTTTTTCCCATTTTCCATTTTCGGTAACTTCAACGTTGGACGGAATATCTTTGTTTCCAATAGCGGCGGTAGAACTCACGTAACATAATTTCGAAAACTTGAGCGATAGGCATAAGTTGACGATATTTTCGGTCCCCGTGCGGTTTGTTTGCATCATTTTTAAATAGTCCCTTCTTTTGAACGAGACGGTAGCAGCACAATGATAAACGATGGTGTGTCCTTTCATTGCTTCCTCAAGTTGAACAACATCTAACACATCACAAGGAACCCATCGAATAAGTGAGAAAAGACGTTTTGCTTCTGTGCCGAGGTAGAAATCAAACACGCGTTTAACAGTTTCGATTTTTTTCGAGTTTCTGTAAATCGCGGTGATGGGCTCATATTTTTTCACGAGTTCAGCCAGCAAATGGCTTCCAATCAGTCCGGTTCCCCCTGTAACAAATATCATAGCGCTAAATTAGTTGAAAATCTGAATCTACTTTTTGTCTTCCTTGAATTTTAACTATTTTCGCATTGCATGACATTTTGTTTATGAAATATATACTTCCGTTAGCATTTGCGCTGATTGCTTTTTCCAGCTGTAAAACTTCATTTCGCATCTCTGTATTAGAGCCAGCAATTGCCAAAATCCCTGAAAATGTTCAGCGGTATGGCGTAATCAATGAGGTAAACGAGAATAATAGTCCGGAACAAGTGATTGGCGCCATCTTAATGGGGGAGCAGGTTAATAGTAATGTGGTAACAGCCCAACGGGCACTGGATGGAGTTCTACGGGCACTGGAGGAATCGGGAAATTTATCTGGTGAAATCCTTATGAACGCAAACGATTTCAGGGATGATACTGGTGAATTAAACTGGAGGTACATTGATACTTTAGCTAGTCAACGCGAGGTTCAGGGGTTTATTGAGTTCGTAGAAATGAGGACGACTTCACCGTTGGCTTCTGCGATTCAAACTACCTCTGAAGGTAGTCGTTTTGCCCGTATCGAAGGTACATTATATGTAAATGTATATGTAGCTAATACACATGAGAAGTACGAGCGCTACTGGGTGCGAAGATATTATGACGTACCAATGTCTGGAACGATGACCTTAACAACGATTATGGCTGATGCCAAACGAAAAAGAGACTATTACCGTGCCTTAGGTTTTGAATTGGGCTATGGAGCGGGACGCCTGGTGTATCCGAACTGGGTATGGGTGAATAGAAAGTATTATAACAAAGGAAGTTCTAATTTGAAACGTGCGAAACCAATGATTCAAAAAGGGAATTGGGATATTGCAGAGAAGCAATTGGAACGGGACATTGATCATCGAAGTGAAAAAATACGCAGTAGGGTATTGTATAATTTAGCACTTGTGAAAGAAGGACAAGGTAACCTTGGTCAGGCCATTAATTATGCAGAACAAGCGGCCTTAGCTGGAGATAAAATGGCCAACGAATATTTGCGCATACTCAAGCGAAGAAGGGATCAATTGGCAGAATTCTAAACTAGGAGAAATCGTTTAAAAGGTTTTCAGTGACATCCCAGTAGTGCAAGGAGAAGTATTGAATTTTGTCCTCTACAACCTTAATCCCTTCTCCTTCAAGTAACGCTTGCATTTCAGTGGGTGTTGAAAAGTGCATTTTACCTGTTAACATTCCGTTACGATTCACCACGCGGTGAGCAGGAACATTGTGTTTTCCATGTGAAGCATTCATTGCCCAACCTACCATGCGACTTGATTTTGGGGTTCCGAGTGCCTTTGCAATACTCCCGTAGCTGGTAACTCGCCCTTTGGGAATCAAGCGTACAATTTCATACACCCGTTCAAAAAAATCAGCATGCTGATCACTTATTTTCATTTGTGGATGGAGAATTGACAATATTTTATAGTAAATCCTTTCGCTGTAAAAAGTTGTTCGTAATGTGTTTTGATATGCAAAATGTCACGAATATTTTCAGGAAGGCTTTCAATTTCGTTGTACAAATCCCAAGTTAGATAGTGACATGTGTACCCATGCGTTTGAATCTCCTCCTCGGTGGATTCAAAAAGTAAGTCGCTATCTGTTTTTAAATGAATGATTCCATTACGTTTCAAAATTTTTCGATAGCGGTCTACGAAATATTTTGAACTGAGTCGTTTGTTCGGTTTGTTTGGTTGTGGATCTGAAAAAGTCAACCAAATTTCATCCACTTCACTTGAAGTAAACAAGGAATCAATGAAGTCTACTTTTGTTCTCAAAAAAGCCACATTGTCCAAGCCTAGCTCGAGTGCTTCATTCGCTCCAACCCACATTCGCGATCCTTTAATGTCTACCCCGATAAAGTTCCGATTCGGATATTTTTTCGCGAGTCCTACAGAATATTCTCCCTTTCCACAACCTAGCTCCACCGTTATTGGATGATCATTTTTGAAGACGGTAGAATTCCATTTCCCCTTAAAATCGACGCCTCCGGATTTTATTTCATCCAATGTAGGTTCAAATACATTGGGCATTTCTTTCATTTCTGAGAAACGTCGAAGTTTATTCTTAGCCATTTTTTTCTAACTTGTGCTGCAAAAATAGAAATCTTCCTGTGTTAGCCAATGTTTTAAATGCTGTAACCCATCAACGCGTGCTGTTGAGTCCGCTGAATTGGGGACTTGGACATGTAACACGAACAATCCCTGTTATTAGCCAATTACTTAAACAAGGAAATGAAGTGTTCGTTTGCTGCGACGAACCACAAGAAAGGTTTTATCGAAATTATTTTCCGAATATATGGTATATACCACATGCCGGTTATCCTTTTGAGTTTGGTGGTAAAGGGAGATGGTTGTTAGATATTTCTAAACAGCTCAAAACGTTGAATGCATTTCGAAAACAGGAACTTCGCACTTTGAATCAGTATGTAAATGAATTCAACCCCGATCTTATTATTTCTGATCAGCGTTTCGGCTTTCGTCACACCTCTGTAAGAAGTTGCATCATTTCCCATCAACTCAACTTACCACTTCCTTTATGTGTAAAACTGGGGAACTTCTTCAATCAACAGCAATTAAATCAATTTGACGAAATATGGGTTCCTGACTTAGAAGGAAGCATATTAAGCGGGGAATTGAGTCAAATGCCCTCAGAAAAAGTAAAATACATTGGTTGGCTGTCCCGATTCAAATACCCTGGGGTGACAAACGAGTTTAAGGAATTTAGCCATTTGGGTGTTGTTTCTGGTCCAGATCCCTATGCAAAGCAACTCTTCGACACCATGATTAGCGAGTTTAGTAAATTAGAAAGTAGAACTGTAATTATTGCACCTTCAAAACATATTACGGGTTCTGCACGGCAGTTTGGAAATTGCTCCATACAACCTAATCCATCTCCTGAGTCTATGGAACAACTCTTTTCTACAAGTGAAACAGTTGTTAGTAGATCGGGTTATTCCACCTTAATGGACCTCACCGTTATGCAAAATAATGCGCTTTTAATCCCTACTCCCGGACAACTAGAGCAACTATATTTGGCAAAAAAGCATGCGCAGCATGAAAAATGGAAATTTACTATGAAGTTGAACAAGAAGTACTTGGAGGAATTTAGACGATAATAGTTGGGATGGACAATTTTTTAATTATTTATGACTATAAATGCTATTATCAAAGAAGCCCAAATCGATGAGACTGGTGCAGAAAATGTAGCAGAAGTATCGATTAAATATGGTGATTTTATTGGTGTTACACTTGAGTTTTTAATCGTTGCTTTCTTCATGTTTTTAGTAGTGAAGGGGATTACACGTTTGAAGAAAAAGAAGGAGCAAGCACCGGCTGCACCTCCGGCACGAACCAATGTCTAACAATTGATACAAGAGGGATGTTCTTTACGGCATCCCTTTTTTTGGTTTTTCACCCCGAAAGTGTCAAACGAATAAAAATCCCTACAAATACCTGCTAAAATCAATTTGCACATGTAACTTTGTGTCATGGTTTTCAACAAATGGTTCGTACGGATTAACTGGATTACACTAGTCTTTATCTACCTCGTGGTTATTGCGGGAAGTTTTGTGCGCATAACAGGAAGTGGAATGGGGTGCCCAGATTGGCCAAAATGTTTCGGAGAATGGATTCCTCCTACAGAAGCGAGTGCTTTGCCAGCCGATTATAAAGAAATATACGTTGAGAAGCGCGCCAAAAAAGTAGAAAAGTTTTGTAGGATGCTGGATGGAATTGGTCTATCTGAAACAGCAGAACGTATTCGCTCTGACGAATCCGTATTGTATGAAGAAGACTTTAATGCGCGGAAAACGTGGACCGAATACATTAACCGTTTATTTGGTTTTTTAGCTGGAAATGGAATTCTCTTGATATTTCTATGGATCATATTAAAATATCGAAGAAAAAAGTTGGTGTTGGTGGCCTCTTTAAATTTGGTCATCTTGCTTTTTCAAGCATGGTTTGGTTCTATTGTAGTAGCGACGAACTTGGTACCTTGGACCATTACGATTCACATGCTCTTGGCATTAGTGATTATCGGTCTCCAACTTTATTTGATAAGGTTGGTGAGTCCTTCGCAGCAACGCAATATTACCGTTTCCAAAGGTTTTTTCTGGCTCGTCATCCTCATTTTAGCCATTACCTTTTACCAAATGCTTTTAGGTACACAAGTGAGGGAAGAAATTGATGTATTGCGAAAGTCGGGTATTGAGCGCGGCGAATGGAGTCAGCACTTTAATTTAGCATTTTATGTGCACCGAAGTTTTTCTTGGCTTGTACTTATTTTAATTACAGGTATGTTTTGGGTGAAACGAAATGTGCGGAATTTACGTATCATCCATTGGATATTTATTTTTTTAGTGATCGAATTAACTTCAGGAGTGCTATTAGCACATTTTAATATGCCCGGATTAGTGCAAACTGCACATCTGCTTTTTGCATGTGTTATTTTCGGACTGCTTACTATGGCCGCATTTCGCATGAAATCACAAGTATCTCTGAAGAAGTAATAGGGTACTTTCACAAACGGAATTGAAAGAATGAAAACAAAGTACATCGATTTAATAGATCAAACATTTGATTTTCCACAAAAGGAATTTTTTCTAGAAGATGATCATTTAATGTTTCATGGAATCGATTTGATGAAGTTAGTAGAGAAGTACGGAACCCCTTTGAAGTTCAATTATCTTCCTCAAATCTCCAATAATATTGAACGATGCAAGGGATGGTTTCGCGATGCGATGAATGCGATTGGTTATACGGGGACCTATAATTATTCGTACTGTACGAAAAGTTCACATTTCGCCTTTGTGATGGATGAGGTACTTAAAAATAACGTGAACTTGGAAACGTCCTCCTCCTATGACTTAGACATTATTGAGCATTTATTAAACGAGGGCAAGATCTCAGCAGAGCAAACGATTATTTGTAACGGATTTAAACAAGATCGATACATTGAGAAAATTGCCGAATTGTTGGCGCGTAAAACGGTAAAGGTGATTCCTGTAGTGGACAATTTAACGGAGCTGGAACGGTTGACATCATTGACGAAAGCTGATGTTAATATCGGAGTTCGAATTGCTTCTGAAGAAGATCCAAAGTTTGAGTTTTATACGTCTCGTTTAGGTGTGCGATACCGTGATATCGTTCCGTTTTATAAAGATCAAATCAAAGGAAATAAGCAAGTAAAGCTAAAAATGCTTCACTTTTTCATTAATACTGGAATACAAGACAATGCTTATTATTGGAATGAGTTAACAAAGTCGTTGCGTGCATATGGTCAATTAAAGCAGATTTGTCCAGAGTTGGATTCGTTGAACATAGGAGGTGGTTTCCCGATAAAGAAATCCTTAGCATTTGACTATGACTACGAATACATGGTTCAAGAAATTATGATTCAGGTCAAGAATGTTTGTAAGGAGTTTGGAATTCCAGAGCCGAACATTTACACCGAATTTGGTTCCTTTACCGTTGGTGAAAGTGGAGGAGCCATCTTTAAAGTCCTAGATCAAAAACAACAGAATGACCGTGAAAAGTGGAACATGATTGACAGTTCGTTCATGACAAACCTACCAGACACCTGGGCAATTAATCAGCGGTTTATTATGTTACCCCTCAATCGTTGGTCAGAAGTGTACGAGCGAGTACTTTTAGGTGGCTTAACCTGTGATAGCGACGATTATTACAATTCAGAGCAACATTCGAATGCAATCTATCTTCCTAAGTTTGATCCAGAAAAGCCTTTGTTTTTGGGTTTTTTTAATACAGGAGCATACCAAGAGAATATTGGTGGATATGGAGGATTAAAGCACTGCTTGATTCCGGAGCCGCAGCACATTTTAATAAAAAGAAACGAAGAAGGAAAAATGGTATCTGATGTCTTTTCCCAAGAACAGTCTTCGGAGCAATATTTGAAACTGTTGGGGTATAAAAAGCCGTAAATCAGCCAGAGAAAGTCTCCTTTATTTTTTTGAACAAAATATTCGATGAGTTTTGAGTAATTTCAACGTAAATGTCGGTATTCTTGTTATTTTTGCAGTCGATTTTGAGAAGGCTTAGCCTTTAAATTTCTGATGAAGAATAGAGTAACTACCATATACCTATATGACCTAAATCCATTCTCTAAAAGTATTGAGGCGTGGGCTAGTAAAAAGACGTTGACCATTGAACGGATAGAAGGTAAGTCACAAGATATTGATGATTTCGTAGATGGTGTTGTTGTTTTCCATGAAAATCACAATGTTTCGAGAGAGATTGAAGAATTACAGGCGTTTCTAGACAATAGTAATCGTCCAGGGCACCGAATCGACATTAATGGAACATTGGCTGCAACAAAATCAAATTTTGAAATGTGGTTGGAACGCAATAAACCCACTAAACTATTATTTGTTGGAAGTGATGAATTGCCGAAAAATGATAATCTACTAAGGTTTCTATCTAATTTAATGTAGGCTAAAAGCAATCATTCGTTTTGTCGAGCACCTGTTGTAGTTTCCGAGGTTGATTCTTATATTTGGATTGAATGCTATCCATTAATTCAATGCATTCAAAACGGCCTTCAAGATCTCCTTTGTTTTTATTGAGACAGGAGCAATATTCTTCCATCAGTGCATCCATTTCTGGATCTTTACACCGTGTGAACAGAAGAATAACACCGGCCAATAGAACTGTAATCCAGAGTAACCTCAAAGTGCAGATTGTTTAATAGCCGCCAATTTCATTTGCTGAATCATACTGACTAAACCATTCGAACGAGTAGGGGAAAGGTGCTCTTGAAGACCTATTTCTTTAATGAAATCTAACTCTGCTTTCGCCACTTCCTCAGGTGTTTGGTGACTCAACAAACGTATCAGAAGACCGATGATTCCTTTTGTAATTATCGCATCAGAATCAGCGGTAAAGATCATTTTACCGTCTTTTTTTTCCGCATCGACCCAAACCCTACTTTGACAACCTTTGATTAGTTTGTCGTCCGATTTTTTGGAAGGATCAATTAAAGGCAAGTCCTTACCTAATTCAATGATGTATTCGTATTTGTCCATCCAATCGTCATAAATGGAAAATTCATCAATAATTTCGCGTTCTATTTCTTGAATTGATTTCATCATTTTATTATTTCAGCATTCCTACAGCACGTTGCAAAGCATTTATGAAAATATCCACCTCTTCTTTTGTATTGTAAAATGCGAAGGAAGCACGAATGGTTCCTGGAATTTTGAAAAAGTCCATGATGGGTTGCGTGCAATGGTGTCCGGTGCGGACAGCAATACCCATTTTATCAAGGAGTGTTCCAACATCATACGGATGAGTCCCTTCAATCAAGAATGAGATTACGCTTACTTTGTAGTCTGCTTCTCCGTAAAATTGAATACCATCGATACGCTGTAATTGTCCAGTGGCGTAGTCAAGCAGTTCCTTTTCATGCTGTTGCAAGGCCTCCATATCGAGCGAATTTAAGTATTCAAATGCCGTTCCTAAAGCAATCCCTCCAGCAATGTGTGGCGTTCCTGCTTCAAATTTATGTGGAAGGGAATTATACGTTGTTTTCTCTAACGTCACTTCCTTTATCATATCCCCTCCTCCTTGATAGGGAGGCATTGAGTTGAGTGTTACTTCTTTTCCGTATAGCACTCCAACACCTGTAGGGCCAAATAATTTATGCCCAGAAAATGTATAGAAATCACAGTCCAAATCTTGCACATTTACAGGCATGTGCTGAATACTTTGTGCGCCGTCTATCAACACCTTGGCCCCAACATTATGTGCCAAACTTATGATGGAATTTACATCGTTCACTGTTCCTAATGCGTTCGATACATGAGTAACTGCTACTAGTTTTGTTTTCGAAGACAGAAGTTCTTTATAGGTTTCTAAATCTAATTCTCCCTTTGGTGACATCGGGATAAATTTCAGTTTGCACTCTTTACGTTCACACAACATCTGCCAAGGAACGATATTGGAATGGTGCTCCATGGCAGAAATGATAATTTCATCTCCTTTTTGGAGGAGCTCTCCAAAGGAAAAAGCGACTAAATTGATGCTGTCAGTCGTTCCCTTAGTAAAAATTATCTCATGAGCGTGCTGTGCACCGAGATAGTGTTGAATAGAAATTCGTGCTTCTTCATAGGCCGCGGTTGCCTCTTGACTCAACGTGTGTACGCCTCGATGGATATTCGCATTTTCAAGGGTGTAATATTCATTAATACGATCAATAACAACTTGAGGCTTTTGTGAGGTAGCGCCATTATCAAAATAAATCAGTACCTTACCATTCACTGTCCTCGCTAATGTTGGGAATTGAGATCGTATTTGTTCAATATTAAATGCTACTTTTTCCATATGACAAAGGTACAAATGATCACGTGAAATGTTTAGGAAAAAATGGAAATTAAACGTCTAAAGACACTATCCAAGCGATGGCTTCTTGCTCATCTCGGAATAATTTCGCTTTATGAGGTAAACGTTTGACATAGAACTTCGCCAAGATTCGGTAATGCAGAGATGTAATAATTAGCGCTTCAGCGTAACGCAGTTGTGCGGAAGTGATGAAACGTCCCGCTTCTTTATCTGGAGAGACAAACGCTTCACGGGTATCCACTAGAACTTTGTAAGGTTGGTTATTGGATAAAAAACATGCTGCCTCGAACTGATTCTTAGCTTCAGTTAAGTCAAAGTCTCCTTCTGTATTCAGTAATTTCAAACGAATGAATCCGCGCTCGTCTTTACTTAACTCTGCAACATTCGTACGTATTATTTTTGCGTGCTCCAAGTAGTATTGGAATAAAATAGTAATAAGTAATTCGAATATACAGAATTTATAGAAATAGAACTGCTTTTTCCCGTAAAAAAACCGGTAAAATAATACATAATCAACTATTTACATGTGGATTAGTTAGAATTCCCAACCAAACTTTCGCAAGAATAATTTATCAATGTGCGCACGCGTTGACTCATGGGTGACTTTGTCGAGTACCTCTCCAACAAACGCCGCTACCAATAACTTTTGAGCTGATTTTTTGTTTATCCCACGTGCTTGGAGATAAAATAAAGCATCTTCGTCTAACTGTCCAGTTGTGGATCCATGGGAACAACGCACATCATCAGCATAGATTTCTAGTTCTGGTTTTGAATTCACAGTAGCCTTCTCAGAAAGTAAAATATTTCCATTGGATTGATAGGCCTCAATTTTCTGTGCATCTTGACGCACGATCACTTTACCATTGAACACGCCAGTTGAAGAATCGTCCATCACACCCTTGTAGGTTTCACTTGAAGTGCAATGTTCAAACAGGTGATCAATAAATGTATGGTTGTCCAAATGTTGCTTATCACGTCCTAAGTAAACTCCGTTGATTTCTGTATAACAGTTTGTGCCTTCTACAAGAATATTCACTCCATTTCTAACCAATAATCCGCCTGTTGTGATGGTGTTCATTAAAAAACGCGAAGACGGATCTTGTACAAAATTTTCTTTTGTGATGTTGAACACAGTTTGTTCTTCTGTTTGCAATTTATCGATGGTTAGCCCAGCATTTTCACCAACAAGACCTTCCATTACCACATTATTCAAACAATCGGAAGCACCACTTGAATTAAAGGACGTGATAACGTAGAGCTCCCCTCCTTGCTCTACCTCAATAAAGTGGCGAGTGTTCGCAACAGTATTTGTTCCAGTCATCACATGGAGGAGGTGAATAGGGTAGTTTGCTTTTTTATTTTTGCCTAATCGAATCGAAACCCCACCGGTTGAATAGGCTTTATTGATCAATGAGAAAACGTTTTCTTCGGTATCCTCTAGTAATTCCGCGTAAGCTGTCTCGTCCAGCGTTTCAATTCCTTCAATGCTTAATCCTTCATCTTCCAAAATAGCAGAAGCATTTGCGTCAAAGTACCCGTTGACAAAAACAAGTTCATGACATGTTAAGTTCTCTATCCTGTATGCCTCAACTTCTAAGTTAGTAGGCTGCTGTGAAAAGTTTTTATTTGTAATGCGCGAAGTACGCGTGTATTTCCAATCTTCAACACGCGTTGTTGGAAAATCCATTCTATTCAGCGCTTGTCGTGCCTCTTTTCGAAGGGATGTTAAATTATCGGGCTGAATCCAATTTTCCGTAAATTGAATCACTTTATTTGCTTGTACTGTTTCCATGCTTGATTATGCTTTTTCGTGAATCCAGTCGTACCCTTTTTCTTCTAATTCTAACGCGAGTTCTTTCGGTCCGGTTTTCACGATTTTTCCATCAACCAAGACATGTACAAGGTCTGGAACAATGTAATCAAGGAGACGCTGATAATGGGTAATAACAATTACGGCATTGTTTGCATTTTTCAATTTGTTTACACCATTTGCTACAATGCGTAAGGCATCAATATCTAATCCCGAATCAGTCTCATCAAGGATTGCTAGTTTTGGCTCCAGCATCGCCATTTGGAAAATCTCATTACGTTTCTTTTCACCTCCTGAGAATCCTTCGTTGACCGCGCGGCTTGCTAGCTTTGCATCTAATTCCACTAAGGCAGATTTTTCACGAACGCGTGCCATAAAATCTTTTGCTGAAATTGTTTCTTCCTTGCGGTATTCACGAATTTCGTTCAGTGCTGTACGTAAAAAGTTTACATTAGAAACACCCGGAATTTCCACGGGGTATTGAAACGCAAGGAACAAACCTTCTTTGGCGCGGTCTTCTGTTTCTAACTCTAGTAAGTTTATCCCGTCAAAGTCCACCGATCCTTCTGTTACTTCAAAACCGTCTTTACCAGCTAAAACAGATGCTAAAGTTGATTTTCCAGCACCGTTAGGTCCCATTATGGCGTGAACTTCTCCTGCTTTTACTTCAAGATTAAGTCCTTTTAATATATCGTGTTCTTCTACTTTTGCGTGTAGATTTTTAATTGATAACATATTTCTAATTTAAGTTTATCCTACTGAGTTTTCTAATGATATTTCTAGTAATTTCTGAGCCTCCACCGCGAATTCCATCGGTAATTGATTCAACACTTCTTTACAATATCCATTGACTATTAATCCAATGGCTTTTTCTTCACTAATCCCCCGTTGCAAGCAATAGAATATTTGGTCTTCACCAATCTTGGAAGTGGTTGCTTCATGCTCTATTTTAGCTGTACTGTTTTTACACTCGATGTACGGAAACGTATGTGCTCCGGAGCGGTCGGACATCAAAAGTGAGTCACATTGCGAAAAGTTACGTGCATGATCGGCATTCGCTGAAATCTGCACTAATCCACGGTATGAGTTGTGCGAATGTCCAGCAGAAATCCCTTTCGAAATAATGGTAGATTTTGTGTTTTTTCCTAAGTGAATCATTTTGGTCCCGGTATCGGCTTGCTGGTAGTTGTTGGTGACAGCTACTGAATAGAATTCTCCAATGGAGTTGTCACCTTTCAAAATACAAGACGGATATTTCCATGTTACCGCAGAACCTGTTTCTACTTGGGTCCAAGAGATTTTAGAATTACGTTCACAAAGTCCTCGTTTGGTAACAAAATTATATACGCCTCCTTTACCATTTTTATCACCAGGATACCAGTTTTGAACAGTTGAATACTTGATTTCTGCATCGTCTAATGCAATCAATTCAACGACTGCTGCGTGCAACTGATTTTCATCGCGCATTGGAGCAGTACACCCTTCTAAATAGGAAACGTACGAACCTTTATCTGCTATGACTAATGTTCTTTCGAACTGACCTGTTCCTCCTTCGTTGATTCGGAAGTACGTAGACAATTCCATTGGGCATCGAACGCCTTTTGGGATATAACAAAACGAACCATCCGTAAATACTGCACTGTTTAACGCAGCGTAAAAATTATCTGTAGCTGGAACAACTGTTCCCATATATTTTTTAACCAACTCAGGATGCTCTTGAACAGCCTCTGAGAAAGAACAGAAAATAATTCCCAATTCGTTCAACTTCGCTTTGAAAGAGGTGGCCACGGAAACGGAGTCCATAACAAAGTCTACCGCAGTACCAGTCAATCGTTGCTGCTCTTCCATTGAAATCCCGAGTTTTTTCATCGTTTCTTTCATTTCAGGATCAACGTCATCCCAGCTTTCGTACTTCTTAGTTTGTTTAGGAGCAGAATAATAACAAATTTCTTGAAATTTGGGCTTCTCATAATGCACGTGTGCCCATTCTGGCTCAGTCATTTGCTTCCATTGCTCAAAAGCCTTTAAACGATATTCAAGTAGCCATTCTGGCTCTTCTTTTTTGGCTGAAATAAATCGGATAATATCCTCATTTATTCCATTCGGTGCCTTGTCAGATTCAAAATTGGATGTAAACCCAAATTTATATTCCTGGTTTTCTAGGTCTTTTGCTAATTCTTCTTCTGTGTAACCCATACTTTTAATTTCGTTTGGTTGCGTTCTAACAATGATAAAAAAGACTTGTTTAGACAGAGAAACTTTCTCCACAACCACAAGTTCTGTCTGCGTTAGGATTAACGAAAACAAACCCTTTTCCGTTTAATCCTCCAGAGAAGTCTAATTTTGTTCCTATTAAATATAGGAAACTCTTTTTATCGACAACAACTTTTACCCCATTGTCTTCGAAGGCTTTATCGCCCTCCCGCTCTTCATTGTCGAACTCTAATTGATACATCAATCCAGAACAACCACCGCCTTGAACACCAACGCGGATGAAATACCCAGCCTTTCCATCGTCCTCCATGAGTCGAATAGCTTGCTTTTTTGCTGATTCTGTTACTGTTATCATGTTTTTCTTTGCTTATTGTTATTTAGATTTATTATAAATAAAAAAAATCTTTGGCAAAAATACCACATTTATGGTAGTTGAGCAACAAAAAATCCGATTATTTTGTATCAGATTTTTTGATATTTAGTTCTTGGGTCGACATGTCGGACCAATTATTATTTAGAATTAAACCAAATAAGACTTCATTTGTTCTAAACTATGGTTAAATTTGTAACCGCTTTTAGTGAATGAAAATATGGCAAACGAGGCTCTAGAGAATACAATTATCGATGTACTCAAGACGATATACGACCCGGAGATTCCAGTGGATGTATACGAGTTGGGGTTGATTTATGAAGTGAAAATTGATGGTGAGAGAAACGTTGAAATTGAAATGACACTTACATCCCCAAATTGTCCCGTGGCTGAGTCCATGCCGAAAGAGGTTGAGGACAAGGTTGGTGCTGTTGATGGGGTTACTTCTTCCAAAGTTAAGATCGTTTTTGATCCACCTTGGGATAAGGATATGATGAGCGAAGAAGCGAAATTGGAGCTTGGTTTTCTTTAGACATTAGACTTTAAGACGATAGACCAGCTTCGCTTTTAGAGGTGCGACGTTTGACACTTATGTAATGTCAAAATCTACATGTCAATCCCTTCTAAAGTCTTATATATGAGAGTCTAACGTCTAATGTCTCACTTCAAAAAGGAAACAAGTTGCTCAATCGCCCGAGCTCGGTGACTCCGTTGATTTTTCTCTTCCAACGACATTTCCGCGAACGTTTTTCCCTGATTTTCAGGTTCAAAAATCGGATCGTATCCGAAACCATGACTTCCAGCAGTGTATTTTCGAATTTCGCCTTCTACAATTCCTTCAAATGTGGTTAATTGTCCATCGATAATCAGCGCTATAACCGTTTTAAATCGTGCGGATCTATCCTTATGATATTTCAATTTATCCAATAACAAGTTCATGTTATTAGCTGAGTTTTTTTCTGGTCCAGCGTAACGCGCGCTCATCACCCCAGGTTCACCGTTGAGTGCATTGACTTCTAGTCCTGTGTCGTCTGAAAAACAGTTCACACCATATTTCTTAGCTACGTATTCTGCTTTTTGAATAGCATTTCCTCGGATGGTTTGTTGTGTTTCGGGAATATCTTCAGCACAACCAATATCCAACAAACTTTTTATGGTGATTTGAACCGGGAATAATTCTTGAATTTCCTTGACCTTGTTTTCGTTTTGTGTTGCAAAGATAAGTTCCATGGGTTACTGAAATAGGTTTAAATAATGTTGTTTTTGTGAGTGAACGGAATAGCGTTCTTCGATTGTTGCTTGACCTTGCTTCCCTAGTTTATGGCGAATCGATTGATCAGTAAGCAGTTTATCGAGTGCCTCGGTCCATTCCGTTGAGCTTGACGGAGTATAGCCATTTTCACCATTTCTAATAATTTCCGTGTTCACGCCTACCGGAGAAATAACACTTGGAATACCGAGTGACATATATTGAAGTGCTTTGAATCCGCATTTTCCCTTTGACCATTTATCTTCTTTCAAGGGCATTATACCAATCGAAAACTGCAGCAATTCTTCTATTTCAGTTTCTTTGGTCCACTTGACAAATCGGAGCGATTTCAAAGTAAAATTGGGTGCCTCATTCGATATTACAGTAAATGTGAACTCATGTTTTTGCTCCAGTTCTTCTAAAATAGGTACTAGTTCATCTAAGTAGTGCATGGTTGTGTGTGAACCTGTCCAGCCAATAACTAGATCTTCGTTTTCGTAATTGATGGTTTGGTTGTGGTAATTTTCAGTATCAATAGTTGTAGGAATTTCGTAAACATTGCGATTGTATTGACGCGCGAACTCAGCCAAATAATTATTCCCCGCAGTGATTTTGTCTGCCCATTTCATGCAGAATTTGACTTTCCAATATGCCTTTAAGCGATGAAATTTAGCGTTGCTTTCGCTGTAATTAGGAAGCCAAATTGCATCATCGAAGTCGTATATGTATTTTTTACGCAACACCTTCGCGATGATCCATTCAAAAATTGGAGGTCCCAGTTGAGCTGCCTCCCGATGAATAAATACAAAATCTGCTTTGTGAAGTTGAAATAGTAAACCCCAACGTCGCAAGAAACTGCCCAACATACCAACAATTTTTTTTATTACTTTCCCTTCAGAGTAGATCGTCTTCCAAGTTTTTTCATTGATGAAAGGATAGAAATTCACCGTAAAACCTTCTGACTCGAGAAAATCAAGGTATTGTTCAAAACGAAACCGTTGAGAAGGAGCTTGACCCCGAGGATATGGGGCGATTATGTAAATCGTTTTCACGAAGACGAAGTTAGACAATCTTACATAAAACAGGACAATAAGAAAGAACGAATTACAATTCGCCCTTACGTTACATCCGTTATTTGGTTTATTTTACAGCAACGCAGATGGACAAAAGTAATCTGTTATTGCAACATCGGTACTTATTGCATCAAATCCACCTACAACATCTACGAAGTTGTCCCATACGCGTTGTTTTAATATAGAAGAAGCAATCATACTTCTATATCCACCTGCACAATGGAGGATAAATGGCTCTTCTTTCGGGTATTCAGCTAAATAATCATTAATGGTTCCAAGTGGCGTGTTGTGAGCTCCTTTGACATGTTGCGAAGCGAATTCACTTGCTTTTTTTACATCAAAAACTTTCACACCATTTTTCAAGTGATTTGAGAATTCTTCAGCAGAAGTGCGATCTACATAGTCAACTTCTTTACCTTCCGACTTCCAAGCGTCAAATCCGTCATCTCGGTAGCCAATGGCGCAGTAATATCCTACACGGGACAAGCGAATAATACTCTCTTTTTCTGCTACATTTTCTGTGACTAAAAGATTTTCTTGCTTGATATCAGGAATGAGTTCTTCTACCCATATGGCTAAGTTGCTGTCCAATCGAATGTTAATACTATTCTGAATGAATCCTTTTGCAAAACTTTCTGGTGAGCGAGTATCCAGAATCAATGGTCGAGACTCCTTCGATAGGAGCTCAAACGCGGCTACTGATAATGGCTTCAAACCTAGGTTTAGCTGTTGGGTCATATACAATTTTTGCATCGGTTTTCTTGGCTAAATCCAAGTGCCCGGAAACAAAATCGGTGTGAAAATGCGTTTCAAAAACATACTTGATTTTCGTACCAACTTTTTCTGCACGATCGATGTATGGTTGTACTTCTCTTAATGGGTTCAAATACTGCTACCTCTTCGTTGTTGTCGATTTAGTACGCTGCACGAGCGATACATCCGGTAAAAATTCGCTTTACTTTCATATCGTTGATTTTTATTGATATCTACGATACAAAGTACGTGATTTAACGAGAAGGAGAATATGACATTTGTTACAGAAAGGAACTGACTTTTGTCAGTTTTGTATAGATGATTTCGATTATGATATTTTTATTTTAGGGTCGCAATCCCTTTTAACCTGCAATCCCTTTTAACCAGCGCTTTAGGGACTAAAGGCCTACAACCTACAACCTGAAACACGCAAAGCGCCTGCAACCATTTTAAACCATCACAAACTGATAATCCTCTAGCAACATTTTGATCCTTGGATCAGGACCGAGGAATTGTCTCCCGAAATTATCTAGTTCGTCTTTTGTTTCGGAAGAAAGTTCGTCTTGTATGCGCTCCAGTATTTTTTGTCCAATTACAAAAGGGGTTTGATAGGGAAGGATTTCATCGCCTTTGAAATGTCCAACGATGTGGTATTCATCATTGGGTTGAATTTCTTCGTCAGAGAATATACAGCGATCTGTCCAATCACTATTCCAATCAGAGAGCCAGCGAGCTTGTCTTTTTTCAAAAAAATCTTTGTTCCCCATGAGCTTTTCGATTGTTTTTCTCGATTCCGAACTCATTTTTTTGGCTTGTTTTTCAGCACAGGAAATACAGATTGCGAGTTCAAAAAGTGTAACATCTCCCCCGTCGGGTATACGCTTGTAGGCTTTCTCAATCACATATGTGGTGGTGTCGTCTAATGCAGCATTACATACTTTACATGCTGTAAAAGGAAGTGCATCACTGTCAGAGTGAAAGTCTTTGGGTATGGAAGTGTCTTGATTCATTGTGCCTAGAATTCACCAGGAATTCGTTTTGAAATCGTTTCTAAATATTTCTTTAAATTCTGTTCATCGTTTTTATCGAGAATAAGAAGCTTGTTATCCGCTTCTACCACAATTTTGTTGTCCATTCCCTGTATGACGGCGACTCTATCTTCTGGTAATTTAACTAAGCAATCGTGCGAATCAATCATAAAGATCTTTTCAGATGACGTAGCGTTGCCGTTATAGTCTTTCTCTAAATGACCGTACAAACTACCCCAAGTACCTAGGTCGGACCAATCAAAATCTGCCAACACTAAGTCTACGTTCTTTGCATTTTCCATAATTCCGAAGTCGATAGAAATGTCTTCGCACGCCATGAACGCTTGATCGGTGTAGATCTTTTCGCCGGGGGTGTTGTAGACGTGAAAATCGTTACAGAACAAATCGTAGAGATCAGGTTTGAATTTTTGAACCGCCGCAAGAATTGTTTTCGCGCGCCACACAAAAATTCCTGAATTCCAGTAATAATCACCGCTTTTTAGGAAAATCTCCGCTAATTCTCTGTTGGGTTTTTCTGTGAATTGTTTTACCTTTTTTATTTGTCCCCCCAGAATATCACCATCTTGGTGAAACTGAATGTATCCGTAACCCGAATCGGGACGCGTAGGCTTTATACCCAGTGTAATTAAGCGGTCGTTTTCTTGCGCTCGTTGGATGGCAATGTTAACGATGCGTTCAAAGCGTTCTTCTTTCACGATGAGGTGATCGGAAGGCGCAACCACAAGGTTAGCCTCCTTATTAATCGCATAAATTTTAGCGGCGGCATACGTGATACACGGAGCTGTGTTCTTTCGCATGGGCTCTGTCAGAATTCGATCAGCTGAAAGTTGTGGGAGTTGTTGCTTTACGAGACCTACATATCTTTCATTCGTGACGACGTATATTTGATCCTCAGGCGCAATCCGCTCAAGTCGCTCAAAAGTAAGTTGAATCAGTGTTTTCCCGATTCCAAGCACATCGAGGAATTGCTTAGGTCGTGACGGTATTGACATCGGCCAAAAGCGACTCCCAACTCCACCTGCCATTATGATTGCAAAGTTATTTTTCATTCTTCTTGTTTTACAGGCTCCACTTCTGCTAGTCCGTTGATTAAATACATCTTTCCCGTGGAGACGTCTTTACAAAGATAGCGACTCCGACGTTTAAAACCTCGTTCAAAGCGCTTATCTTGCAGGATAAAGTGTTGCTCAATAGCAATTTCTTCCAATAAAACGGTGCTTTCTGCATTTTTGTTGTATTGTTTGAGCGTTCGATAAAGATGAGCATCTGTGCAACTGGAAGCCTTTAGATTGTAAATGCTTTTGGAAAGGGCTTTTTTGATATCTTCTGGAATTGTAGAGCTATCGAGTAATGGAATAAGCAAGGATCTAAACTCTGCTTTCCACTCCAAACCGTGTGCTTTCACTTTATTTCCAAACTTTAGATAGGTATTCATGTGCGCGAATTCATGAAGAGTAGTAATCAAAAACGCATACGGGTTCAAATCGTGATTGATTGTAATTACATGCGATGTTCGTTGACCATACGGAGGTCGATAATCACCGAGTTTCGTTTTTCTGCTTCTGGTAACTTTGAATTGAACTTTCTCGGAAAACAATAAATTCACCACATACGGTACAAACTCGTGGGGAATATATTTCCGAAACCCCTCTTCAATTTGTGCTCGTTTGTTCATGATTTCAAAGTTAATATTCTTGCCGTTTTCTTGCTATTTTTACTGAATAATTACCTGCAATTCAGAATAAGCTATTAATTTAGCGGAAGCTATGAGTTACATCAATTCAATTGGAAAGTATTTTGGAATGTTGCGGTATGTTTTCTCTCGTCCTGAACGTTTGAAAGTATATCACACGCGCACCTTCAATGAGATTGAAATCATTGGATTGAATTCGATAGGAATTGTGGCTATTTTATCGGTGTTTATTGGAGCGGTTATATCGATGCAGACTGCAGCCAACATGACGAGTCCACTTTTACCTAAATATACTATTGGTTACATTACACGTTCAAGTACGATACTCGAATTTTCCCCAACAATAATCTCACTCATTTTGGCGGGAAAGGTAGGTTCCAACATTGCTTCGGAAATTGGAACCATGAAGGTGACCGAACAAATTGATGCGTTGGAAATCATGGGAGTAAACTCATTGAGTTTCTTAATTCTACCGAAAACAATTGCAGCGATGTTCTTCTTTCCATTTCTAATTATTTTCTCAATGGGATTAAGCTTGGTAGGAGGGTACGTTGCTGTAACTGCCACTGGATTATCCTCCCATGAAGAGTATGTATTTGGAATCAGGTCCTTTTTCTTAGTCAGTGATATTACTTATGCTTTATTTAAAACAGTTTGCTTTGCATTTATTATTGTGACTGTTTCTTCTTTCTTTGGCTATTATACGAAAGGGGGAGCCTTGGATGTTGGAAAATCTTCAACGCAAGCCGTAGTATGGAGTAGTATCTGTATTCTACTGACCAACTTTATTTTAACTCAATTGATTCTCTTGTAAATGATTGAAGTAAAAAATGTAAATAAGTCATTTGGGGACAATCACGTATTGAAGGATTTCAATGCTGCGTTTGAGCCAGGAAGGGTGAACTTAATTATTGGTCAGTCCGGTTCTGGAAAATCAGTGCTTACAAAATGTATTGTTGGGTTAATGGAAATTGATGGCGGTCAAATACTCTTTGATGGCAATGATTTTTCCAAGATGAACAGATTGGAGCGCAAAGAGATTCGCAAAGAGATCGGAATGTTGTTTCAAGGTTCCGCGTTGTTTGACTCCTTAACTGTCGAAGAAAACATTATGTTTCCATTGACCATGTTCACGAAAATGTCTAAGAAGGAAATGCTCGATCGGGCTAATTTTTGTTTGGACCGTGTAAATCTAGAAGGGAGAAATAAATTATACCCAGCTGAATGCAGTGGTGGTATGCAGAAACGTATTGCAATTGCTCGTGCCATCGCTATGAATCCAAAATATTTGTTTTGCGATGAGCCAAACTCTGGATTAGACCCAAGTACATCGATTGTAATTGATAACTTGATTAAAGAAATCACCTACGAATACAACATGACCACTATTGTGATTACGCATGACATGAATAGTGTGATTGAGATTGGGGATAGCATCGTTTTCGTATATGGAGGTCGCAGCTGGTGGTACGGCAATAAGGAAGATATCATTAAAACGGATAATCCGGAAATCAATGATTTTGTATATGCATCACAGTTTATGAAAAACTTGAAGAATAAACTCAAACAAGAAGGAATGTAAGATGAAAATTTATCACAATCCACGTTGTTCAAAAAGTAGACAAGCACTCGAAATTTTGCGAGAAAACAAAATAGAGCCTGAAGTCATAGAATATCTAAAGGAACTTCCAACTAAAGATGAATTAGAAGGGATTGTCCGGATGCTGGGTGTTTCACCTGAAATGATCATTCGGAAAGGAGAGCCAGATTATAAGGAAAATTTTAAAGGTAAAAATCTTTGTGATCGAGACTGGATTCAAGCCATGCTGGATTATCCGAAATTAATTGAGCGTCCAATTGTTATTGTAGGAAACAAGGCGGTTGTAGGTCGCCCACCAGAGAAGGTGTTGACATTGCTGAAATAGGCGGAAGAGAAGGAGTGTAATAAAAAAGGAGGTGAATTTTTCACCTCCTTTTTTGTGCTTTTAAGCAATTATTTTCCTGGCATTTCTCTAGTGAAAGAAGGTATCCCAGTAACATCCATACCTGTGATTAACAAGTGAATGTCATGCGTTCCTTCATAAGTCACTACTGATTCAAGGTTGGCCATGTGGCGCATCATAGAGTATTCAGAAGTGATTCCCATTCCACCATGAATCTGTCGTGCTTCGCGCGCAATATTCAATGCGATTTCCACATTGTTACGCTTTGCCATAGAGATTTGAGCGGATGTTGCTCGTTCATCATTTCTCAATTGACCTAAACGGAAAGTAAGCAATTGTGCTTTTGTAATTTCAGTAATCATTTCAGCCAATTTTTTCTGGATCAATTGAAACGCACCAATCGGAACATTGAACTGAGTTCTTTCTTTTGAGTAGCGCAATGCCTGGTCATAACAATCCATAGCAGCACCTAAAGCACCCCAAGCTATTCCGTAGCGCGCTGAATCTAAACAAGAAAGAGGAGCACCTAAACCACTTCTTCCTGGAAGCAAGTTTTCCTTAGGAACTTTTACATTTTCAAAAATCAATTCTCCAGTTGCTGATGCACGAAGTGATAATTTTCCATGCATTTCAGGCGTTGAAAAACCTTCCATCCCACGCTCCACTAATAAACCGTGAATTCTTCCGTTTTCATCTTTTGCCCATACAACAGCTACTGCCGCAAATGGAGCGTTAGAAATCCACATTTTAGAACCATTCAAAAGGTAATGATCGCCCATGTCTTTGAAGTTTGTAAGCATGCCACCAGGGTTCGACCCGTGGTCGGGTTCTGTCAGACCAAAGCAACCTACAATCTCACCTGAAGCCAATTTTGGCAGAAACTTTTGTTTTTGTTCTTCACTTCCGTATTTCCAGATTGGATACATCACCAACGAACTTTGAACAGATGCTGTAGAGCGCAGACCTGAGTCACACCGTTCCAATTCTTGCATGATTAATCCGTATGAGATTTGATCGAGTCCAGCTCCGCCGTATTCTTCAGGGATATAGGGTCCAAACGCACCGATCTCTCCCAGACCACCTAAAATGTGCATGGGAAAAGTAGCTTTCTCATAATGTTCGTCAATGATGGGAGAAACTTCTTTCTTTACCCAGGCTCGCGCAGTGTCACGAATGAGTTTGTGCTCATCTGTTAACAAGTCATCTAATAGGTAGTAATCAGGGTGTGTATACAAATCGGATTTCATATCTTTCTTTTTAAAAACTGCACAAAAATAGGTAAATAATTCACTTTTTTAACGAATAGCAGCTTCAAGTTCAGACATATTGTATTTTTGTAACCAACAATGTATGCACTAAATTTATTTCTTTTACAAGCAGGGACGCAGGAAGGTAGTTATTTGCTCGATCCTAGAGTGATGTGGTATCCCTCTTGGGTGATTTATGCCGTTGTATTAACCGTCGCGTTGGTAGGTGTTGTGCGCGTGGTGAATCAAGACTTGATTTGGGGAGTGTTTACTTGTCTTTTTGTGCGCCCTTCCTCTTCTACTAACTTTAGGGAGACCATGGGGATTATGGGTAAAACGTATTGGTTGTTGGTACTCAATTATGCCATTATCTCCAGTGTATTCGCTCTTCTGGTGATTCAGCGGTTAGCACTTGAATGGCATCCTTTGTATATCCTGGCACCTATGATTATTTTTCTTCATCCGATAGTAGCACTCATGATAACGAGTTTTTTCACTGGTGAGTGGCGTCGAATGCGTGAAAACATTCAAGTTATTAATATGAGTTATCAATTGATGGGTTTGGTTTTGATACCACTTACCATTATATTATTATTAAATCCAGCATTTTTTTATCAGATTGCGTATGTTGGAGCTATTATTTTTTGGGTGTTTTATGTAGTTCGGCTCTATCGTGGAGGGAGTTATGCGATTCAGAATAATATTCCTTGGTATTATATAATTTTATATCTTTGCAGCCTAGAAATTATACCGTTAGCAGTTTTTTATAAACTTATAACGTAATTTGATAGAGCTAATTGTTGAACAAAATACTGCGATTTTGAGCGTTAAGACGATACTAGTTTCTCAACCTAAACCGGACAATGATAAAAATCCTTATCAGGCTTTAGCGGAAAAACATAATTTGAAAATTGATTTTCGTCCTTTTATTCATGTAGAAGGCGTGGATAAGTCTGAATTTCGTACGCAACGGGTCGATTTAGCGCAGCATACGGCTGTTATTATGACTTCAAAAACGGCAGTGGATCATTATTTTCGCATTTCAGAAGAATGTCGTTTCGAGGTTCCAACAACGATGAAGTTCTTTTGTATTTCTGAGGCAGTGGCTTATTATCTTCAGAAGTATGTTGCCTATCGTAAGCGTAAAATATTTCATGGAAAGCAAACCATCCAAGATTTGATGGAAGCGATGAAGAAACATAAAAAGGAGAAATATTTACTTCCTTGTTCAGACATTCTTCGCGATATTATTCCTGAAACCTTGGATAAATTTGGTATTGATTATACTAAAGTAGTGCTCTACAAAACAGTAGCTTCTGATTTGTCAGATTTGGAAGATGTTTACTACGATATGCTTGTATTCTTTTCTCCATCCGGAATCGAATCGTTATTGAAGAATTTTCCTGATTTTAAGCAAAATGATACATTGATAGCTGCTTTTGGGCCAACGACGGCGAAGGCAGTGGTAGATAATAATCTTCGATTGGACGTTCACGCTCCTCAACCTCAAGCTCCTTCAATGACCATGGCTATTGAAAACTATGTGAAGGACGCAAAGAAGAAGTAACGCTGGTCACTTTACTTTCTTAAAAATTGTTACTGTACTCCTTTAATTCGGTTGCCGTATTAATTTTTTTTATTTTTACACTGTATAATTTAGGCCATGCAGAAAAATAAGGATACTTCAAATCCCTCCAAGAGACTTAATAAAAAAACGAGCAATATACTTATCCTAATTGTATGGATGGTTGGCTTGTTGCCTTTATTTGGTATCCTTTATCTTCGCTATGTAAAAACTGAGGGGGGGAATTTGCCTTCTGTGGCTATGCTCGAGAATCAAGAAGAGATGTTGGCGACTACCGTTTTTGCAGGAGATGGAGTGACGGAACTCGGGAAATACTGGAAAGTGAATCGCACGAGTGTTCACTACAATGAAATTTCTGCTAATGTGACTGCAGCACTCGTTTCTACGGAAGATGAACGCTATGAAGAGCATTCTGGAATTGATGCGAAAGCTGTGGGGCGTGCATTGGTAAATATGGGAAAAGCCGGTGGGGCCTCCACGATTTCACAACAGTTGGCGAAACTAATGTTTACCTTGAAAGAGCGTGATGATAAAAGAAATGCGCAGTTGGAGGGTAAGGAAGAAACCCAAGAGGAGCGTACAATGCGAGGAATGGGGAAATACGAAAAACGATTTTACGAGAAAGTAAAGGAAAACATTATCGCCCTTCGATTAGAAAACCGCTACACCAAAAAAGAAATTATAACCATGTATTTGAATCAATTTGATTTCTTATACAATGCGGTGGGAATCGCTTCAGCAGCAAAAGTCTATTACAATAAAGAACCAAAGGACCTCTTGGCGGAAGAGGCTGCCATGTTGGTGGGGATGTGTAAAAATCCTGGTTTGTATAACCCTTACGGATATAAAGTAAAGAATTATCGCAGGAAAATCGCTCTAGAAAAAGGAGTGACAGTTGATGCGGTGTCGGATGATGAGGTAAAAGAACGAAAAGAGAAGGATTCATTGCGTGCAGTTGAACGAAGAAATACAGTACTATATAAATGGTATGAGAATTCTGAGAAAAACAACCCAGCCCTAACAGCAAAGATAACGAAGGAAG
>Ga0181574_10000187_pt1 | contig 57794 bp, 36 predicted proteins | sample 101ome_24_FD_145600 | JGI IMG/M metagenome (GOLD analysis project Ga0181574, IMG submission 145600) | Coastal salt marsh microbial communities from the Groves Creek Marsh, Skidaway Island, Georgia - 101410AT metaG (spades assembly) | ecosystem: Environmental > Aquatic > Marine > Intertidal zone... | reverse complement strand
GAGAGACTCTACACTATCCACTGGCTGATGACAAACATTTCCGGTGCACAGGTAGCCCAAGGTTTTACCTTTTACGAAACGACCCTCAGTAATCGGCAGAATTTCTGTTTTCGAGAACACCTTCGTAACAAAAGGAAGGTACGTGCTTAACGTATAATCACGCCAAGCCTCAGAATGGTCGCCTACTACAACCAGCTCCTTAGCTGTGTCGAAAGCCTCCAAAACAGCTAACATCCAGTTGCTAAAACCCGCCGGATAGCTTTTAAATCTGGGTACCATTCTATCAATCATATCCATTGCTATCGCCCGATATTGCATGTTGGTCATCAACTTTGCTAGCTCCAGCAAATTTCGACACATCATTGAATTTGATGATGGAATTACGTTATCGGTTGTCTCTATTTGAGGCGTGATTAATTCATTGTTTTCGCGAGCAGTATATGTGAACATAGACTGATCTTCGTCAAAAAACTGAGCAACGACATGCTTCGTAAGACGATTTGCTAGCTCAAGTAAATTCACATCTTGGTTTACTCGATACCCATCCAATAAAGCCCGAATTAGAAAGGTGTAATCATCCAAGAAGCCGGATATAGTCGAAACGCCACCCTTATAGGTGTGCCACAGCTTATTTTCAGAAAGTTGAATATCCAAAAGCGTTTGGAGTAAATCATTGGCATTTGCGACAATGTCCTGGCTCTGTAATGCCTCTCCTGCTCTGAATAAGCCTGACACTAACAATGCGTTCCAACTGGTAAGACATTTGTCGTCCAAACCGGGTTCTACACGATTTGAGCGATGATCAACAAGCTTCTGGTTTATTGTTTTAACACGAGTTGATGCGGTAACCGAGTCGACTTGCCATACTTCGGCAAGCTCTTCATCAGTTTTCTTTCGCATCAAAACATAATTCCCGTCTTCCCAATGTCCCTTAGTGTCTATATGGTAAACATCGGTTAGTACCGAAAAGTCTTCATCTAAAATACCCTTAAGCTCTTCTTCTGTCCAGACATAATACTTCCCTTCAACACCCTCACTATCTGCGTCATAGGCACTATAGTACAATCCACTACCATCTTTCATTTCCGCATTCAAATAAGCAATTGTCTGAAGCATCACATCTTTGAAATGGTTGTCTTTACTCACCCAATACGCATCAGCCAAAACTTCAAGAAACTGCGCATTATCGTACAGCATTTTTTCAAAATGTGGTACACGCCAGTGAGCATCAATAGCATAACGCGAAAGTCCACCTCCTATTTGGTCGTAGATACCTCCCATGCTTATTTGCCTCACGGTATGCAAAGCAAAATCTTTAACCGGTTGATTTTCATGAGTGTGTGCCCACCGAAGCAAGAGTAACCAGTTATTGGGCATCGGGAATTTAGGCGCTCCTACTCTACCTCCATTTTCACGATCAAAACTGTTTTGCCAAGTAAGAATAGTTTCGTCCATCACCTGCTGAACGCGGCTCCCTGTCATAGTGAAGCCTTTTAGGGGTTCTACTTTGCTATTGTCTTTAAGTGCCTCGAGGAGCCTGTTGGCGTAGTCTTCAAGCTTTGAACGATTGTTCTCCCACTCGTCGGCTACCTTTTGCAAAACACTGATCCAGTTTTCTCGCGGAAAATAGGTTCCGGCATAAATGGGCCGGCCATCTGGTGTAGCAAAACAGTTCAACGGCCACCCGGCATTTCTGGTAATCAGTTGAGCTGCATTCATATATAGCTGATCTACATCAGGGCGTTCTTCGCGATCTACCTTGATGCAGACAAAGTGTTTGTTCATGATGGCGGCTACACCTTCGTCTTCAAAGCTTTCCTTTTCCATTACATGACACCAGTGACATGAGGAATAACCAATCGAAACTAAAATTATCTTGTCCTCCTGCTTTGCTTTTACTAAAACCTCCCGTGTCCACGGAAGCCAATCCACAGGATTGTGAGCGTGTTGAAGCAAGTATGGGCTGGTTTCTCGAACGAGCGAGTTCGTATATTTTGGTGTCAAATCAGACATGTGTGCGATATAGTAAAATCAAAATCATTATTCAAGAAGACGGCAAGAAACGTTTATTTTTCAGTGTACATTTGATATATGCGCAAAACTCTGCTCAAATTCATCCTAGGCTTTTCCATTTCTCTATCGGCATTTATACCATCCGTTGCTCAACAAACAACTGTGGGCAACAATACGTTCGGTGGAAATATATATGGTCCTATGACGCCTCGAACGGACAGTGCTTTCGCATACAGCAGACATGCGTACATCTACCCAAAAGCATCGATTCAAGGACTTCAGCATGGTGATTCCATTCGACAAATTGAGTTCTATAAAGTGGGAAATCAAACGTTTAACGGAAATCCTACATTTCGAATTTTCATAGGCATGTCGGATACCGCGGATTGGGGTCCAGGAAACATTCAAAGTTGGGCTACTGAAAAAACCGGTAGCGGAATACAAAAGGTTTTTGATGGTGGAGTCAGTTCCATAGTGGATGCAACCACCGGTTATAAGGCCTTCGTATTCGATTCGATTTTTGTCTTCGACACAACTAAAGGTGAGAATCTAAAGATAATGCTTGAATTCAATCAATCGCAAGCACAAACTCCGGGTCAGGTTCCATTGTGGACGTACGAGAACGACATATCTATGCCGAGTTTCACGTCTCAAAACGAAACGAAATATGTTTATGGTTGGGGAACTGCTCCCGACACAACGAGATTTTCACAAGTGCGCAAACCTAGCATCCGTCTGAGCCATCCAAGACATGATGTAAATACATCACTTAAAGAAATGTATGCGCTCGGTGAGATAGCTACCTTAATGGGGCCTGTAGACACCATAAGGTGTAGGCTCTCGAATACCGGATTTAAAACATTAACGAACTACCCTCTAGAGTTAACAATTTCTGGAGCGAACTCATATAAAGACACGGTTTATCTGGACACGCTTCAGCCTTTTGAAGAGCGTATGGTATACTTTACCAGTTTTAAACCAACAGCGCGTGGTATAGACACGTTAACGGTAGTTCCGCTTAATGAGAAATTCAAAGACGATGACACAGCGCGCATGGCTCGCCTGGTTTCTTACAACATCCTAAGTCACAATAATCCGCTTATAACAAACAATCCGTTTGGAATTGGTTTTAACCAATCTTCAGGAGATTTTGTAGCGAAGTATTACACCGATAGCAACTACATCAACCAGGTTCAGATTGGCTTCGCATCGGACAATGAACCTTTTGCCGTGGTTATCTGGCAAGAAGACAGCAATGGGGCACCTGGTAAAGAGATCTACGAATCTGATACATTATACAGTTTCACCGGAACATACATCCAACCTATCCTTCCAAGAGTGCAAGTCCGCGGAGGTTACTTTGTTGGTATAAGACAGCTAGGCTTGAACAATATCGGCTTTGCTTACGAACCGGAGATTCCGGTTCGACCAAATGCATTCTATTTCACGGCACCGGCCAGAGATACGAACTGGACACCATTTGATCCCGGTTTTGATTTTAACCCGGATATCCAACCTCGAATTCAAGTAGATCATGATGTTGCTGTTCTGAGCATCTCTTACCCCATAGCGAACGATACGTTTGAGTTCAATATCAACGACAGTTTAGCACCCAAGGCAATCGTATATAACTATGGGTATAGAAATCAACGTTCGCCATTTGATGTGACTTGTGAAGTACGTGATCAGTTTGGTAACGTCGTATACAAAAGCACTAAGTTTCTAACTATAGATGCAGAAGACAGCGTAGAGGTCACATTTGATAACAATCTCTCCCTGGGCAATTATGGAGATTTATCCATGATTGTTTATACTGAACTTACAGATGATAAAGCGGTTGAAAACGATACGGCAAGATCTAATTTCAGTATTTACGTTAATTATGATTTACAAATTGAGTCGTTTTTTGAACCTCAAGGTGGTGAGCAGTATGAGCAAAACGTAAGTAAAGTCCCTCCTACTGTGCGGGTTGTAAACTTTGGTGTTCGCGACCAGCAGAATATTCGTGTGACTTCGAGAATTCGTCAAGACACCAATATCGCTGGAGAGAAAACCCAGATATTAAACTTAGCCGGAGGAAGTAGTCAGATTGTAGGTTTCGACTCTGTGACAATACCATTCTTTGGGGAAGCCATTTTTGAGGTCTTTGTATGGAATGGTATAGATTCGTTCCCAATTAATGACACTGCGCGTGTAAAAGTAGATGTAGTTCGAAGCAACGACGTTGGGATTTCGTCTGTTATTCGACCAATGGACAGCAGCATTTATCTGCGAAATCAAGAATTCAGACCTTACATAAACTACAGGAACTTCGGATTGGCAGATCAAGACTCAATTGTTATTTCCGCCTCAATATCTGACTTAAACGGTACAGATATTTGGAATGACACGCTGGTCAATAGCTTAACTAAGCTCAGTTCTTTCCAAGTATTATTTAAGCGATTTACTGCCCCTGATAGTGCACAAACCTTAAACTTCTATGCGTATGCTTGGATTGCCGGGGACCAGAACCACGAAAACGATACGGTTAGAACACAGTTTTTCGTGAAGAGCTCAAAGGATCTTGCGCTGGTTGCAGCGATTTTACCACGCGTAGACTCTGTTTATGCAACCACAGACAGTATCAGAACCCAAGTTGAGGTTTTAAACTTTGGGAACAATGTAATTGGTTCCGGTGAATCACTCTATTTAGCGGTACACAATGAAAATAAACAGGTTGTGCACCAAGATACCAGATTCATAACTAAAGGCTTGCTGCGGAATGAAACCGTCGTAGTTTCTTTTTCAAAATCATATGTTCCTATGTCTCCAGGTATTTACGACATGGTAATCTGGGCGAACACCGCAAACGATGGTGATCGGAATAACGATACGCTCCACCTTAGTCTTGAAGTGAGAGATGTGTATTCTGTTCAACTTTCTAGTGTACAATCACCACAGAGTTTTGATGCGTACCAATTGAATCGTGATACAGTTAAACCTGTAATAATCATTCGAAACATCGGTAAGTCTGCACCGGTAACGCCGGTATACATTAACGCCAACATTGAATTTGCCGGCAATACAGTGTACACGGTAACTGATTCCATTGTAAGCATGGGCAATGCGACAGACTCGGTTGTCTCGCTTCCGGTTTACCTTCCACCTCAAGTTGGTGTATATACGTTCGGTGTGGAGATTTCAAACACTGATGATGCTGTCACTACCGACAACTCTGCTTCCAATGACTTTGTTGTTTCGCTGGCCAATGATGTAGGACCCACTGCAGCTGTGCTTCCTGAATTCGATTCCTTGGTATTTGCAAATCGTGTATACGCTCCTCGGGCAGAGTTCAAGAACTTTGGAGATAATAGCCAACAGTTTAGTTTTGGGGTGAGCTACATTATTGAATTTGATGGCGGATTATTCTATACATCAAACAAAAACATCACTTTGAATGCTGATGCTACACGCATTGTGACATTTGATAGCACATTTACTCCCAAAACTCCGGGCATTTATACTGCAACGATTATCAGTCGCTTAGGCGATGATCAAGTCACAGAGAATGACACAATGCAAGGTGAGTTTGAGGTAGATTTCCATGTGTCTCTTGAAACACTAGAATCATTAGGAATAAAGATTTACCCGAACCCTTTTTCCGATTTTATCGAAATTAACTCCGAATTATCTATAGATGCGATTCGGATATACACTCTTGATGGTCAGCTTTTTAAGACAAAAAAAATAACCAGAAGTGCCGAAAAAATTGATGTGACCGATTTAGCTTCTCAAGTTCTGCTTATTGAAGTTGTAATCGACGGTGAACAGTCTAAGTTTGTTCGCCTCCTTAAAAACTAAATTTTATCGTTTTAAACTTATGCTTTCAAAAACGTGCTGATCGCCTTGAGCATTGGAGTATTGAAAATCAATAGCTGTATTTTTCTTACCGTAGTCGTCCAACGACTGAATATCTATCTTAGCAAAACCTCTATATAGGTTCAATTCTCCGGCTTCTAGTTTTTTTCGGTATTTGAAGATTATAAACCGTTTTTTCTGGTAGATCAGAAATGAAACATACTGCGAGTTCGGAACATACACATCGTATTGAATCTGATCTCCATCTAACTCCTGTTCACGATTGACCACCCGGGGTTTCGAGTAATCCATGTTAGGATGTTTACCAATCATTTTAAGTGCGAGATTAAAATCAGGCAGACCGTGCCCCACTGAATAATCAGGTGTATTAAGCAAATGGCTGCTGTGTATGATCACTTGCTTTATTTGCTGGGGTGTCAAGCTTGGATCGGCTTCCCATAAACAGGTGGCAAGTCCTGTAACAATTGGGGTTGAATATGAAGTTCCATTCCCGGTGCCTGTGCCATAGGTTGTCGCAATAGTTACCTGGTGCCCAAGTGCAGCAATGTCCGGTTTGATTCGCATATCAGAGGTTGGCCCCGGCGAACTAAACGACGTTACTTCCATGTTAGCCCGCATTGCGCCAACAATTAACGGAAGTTCTGCATCGGCCGGAAAGTCTAATTTACCCCAGGCTTTATTTCCATCATTACCGGCAGAGTTAACAACTAGGATACCGCGCGTTACTGCAAAATCTGCACCACGCGATATATATGCACTCTTCCCATCCAATTCGTCGTGTGTGTGATTTAAACGTTTTTCATCAAAATGGTTGTAACCCAATGATGAATTTATCACATCTACACCTAAGCTATCAGCGATTTCTGCTGCTCTTACCCAATGAAGTTCCTCCAGGAGATTCTCGTAACGATCTGCTTCCGTACGAATGAGCACATACTCTGCATCAGGAGCTGTTCCAACCATAGTTCCCGGTTTATTGGCTGCCATACAACCAATTACGTGCAAGCCGTGATCATCATCGTCATAAACATCTGATTCTTTGTCAACTAAGTCGTTGGTATAAACAATTTTTTGATTGTCGTACAAATGTTTGAACAGCGACAATTTGTTCATGCGTTTAAAACCGGCATCTAACACGGCGATGCGCATAGACTTACCGGTATAGCCATTAAGATGGAGTTGTTCTCCTTGCATCATATGCACCTGATTCCATCCTAATCCGAACGTATCTTTATTCATCAATTCAGATTGATTACCGGACTGCCAAGTTTTTTCTTGTGTCTTGCCCAAATAAACCACATCGTCAACAAAGAACTTGATCTTAAGATTAAACGCCGAATCGGGCTCGAGTGTTGAAATTACAGCGCCGTTTAACCATTTTGATACGTAATCTACATGGATAGAAGGTTTAACGATATTGATTATGTAGCCCTGGGAAACAGGCAAATCAGTAGAATCGAGTTTAATGCCCAAGCGTTTCCTACGCTCCAAACTTCGTTCAGATAAATAGGTATGGGCCTGGTCCAACGAACTGTAATTCAGAAGCTTATCGTGAAACTGTACAAAGAAGTGGTAGACCTCGGCGCCCGATGCGTTTAGTGTACTGCAGAACAATACGGCAAAAAGTAGTTTTCTCATTTATTCTTGAAGTCAATCAGTTTCCAGTGCACTTCTACACCTCCCGTTTTATCTTTTTGTGTTACAAGGTCGACGATACGTTTTTCAACCAATCCAACATTGTTGGCGTACAATTCCCATCGAATATCCTTATCGATTATTGTGGTGTCGTATGCTTGTCGGACAAAAACGGTTTCAGGGAAAGAGTCCTTCATAGAAGCTCTAAACTTTTCCTGTTCCAGATAGCGGTATCGCTCCGTATTCATACCATTTAGCATGTTTACGTCCCAATACACTCGATCTTGAACCGGGAATATTAGACGCACAAAAGAATTGTTATTCGATAGTTCAACTAATCGACTATCGGTTTTTTCCAGCCGATAGCTATGATGATAATTCCAGTTAGTTGAATCAGTACGATATGAGACATCAATCCAATAATGTTGATCGTTCGTAGTGGAATCGAATAAACGAGCAACTTGCTCCAACCGGTAAACCACATGTGTGTCAACTGCGTCTTGAAATTCATCATAAACCAATGAATCTACTTGATATGTTCTGGATTGATCAAGCACATACGGCGCAAAATTTAGTCCTATGTCAGGTGTCTCCTCTTGCTCTGTGCAGCTATATAAGCTCATGGCAGAAGCTATAGTCACTATGAACGCTGTTCGAATCATTTGCTAAAAGAAATCAGTTGATATCGATAATCAAAACCGTTCGGAACCACACCCGGATCGTTGAGCGTTTTCTTAACCCACGCAATCTGCCTGCTATAGATTAGTCCCACACTACGGGAGTATTTTTCTAAACCGTAGTTACGTACGGTACGAAAATCCTCATCGCGCTGCAAAACGTGTATTGTTTCTCCGAACGACATATTCTCAACACTGTCTGAAGCCACAATATCAATAACTTCATACTCCTCCTTCATCCGTATGTTGAACACATTCGCATCCCAAAAATCGAATAATCGTGGCGGATACGTAAGTAGGACAACTTTGACATTGGAGTCAACCACTTCAAAGCGATAGTCGTTGATCGATGCTTGATACACCCGGTCTTGAATAAAGTTGTCGTTTAAGGTGTCTGTTCTCGACTCACTCACAATGAATGTTTTACGCTGGTCACTGTCAACAATCGTATCGGTAACCGTTTTTCGCACATAAAAGCTGAACGTATCTATACTACCGTTTTGATCGAATGAGTTGTAATTGATGGAATCAACCCGATACGTCCAAGTCGCACCTACCTCATATGGCGTAAAGTCAAAACCAAAGTCGGTTGGACTAGGCTCATCTACATCTTTGCGACACGAAGTCTGGACGACAATTGCGGCCAGCGCGGACACTGCTATTACTCGAGTAAGGTCCTTTTCAAGTAGCATGAAGTACAAAGTAGTAGATTTATAACCAAACGCAGTTCACGCATATTATCTGATATGCCTACTTTTGCCGACAGATTGAAAGCAGTCCATGTTACTTAAAGGAAAAGAAACAGCAAATCAGATCAAAGAAGAGATCGCTAAAGAAGTTGAAGCCATTGTAAATACTGGCGTTAGAGCCCCTCACCTAGTAGCCATCTTGGTTGGAGAAGATGGTGCCAGTAAAACCTATGTCAAAAACAAAGAATTGGCATGTCAGAAGGTTGGTTTTAGCTCAACGCTCATTCGATTACCTGAAGAAACTACGGAGGAAGAATTGTTGAACAAGATTGAAGAAATCAATAATGACGACTCAATTGACGGAATGATTGTTCAGCTACCATTGCCAAAACACATATCGGAAAACAAAGTGACACAAGCGATTCATCCGGCAAAAGACGTTGATGGGTTCCACGATGTAAGTATTGGAAAGCTTACAAAAGGGCAGGATACATTTATTTCTGCAACTCCATATGGTATCATCCAATTATTGGATCGCTACAACATCGAAACAAAAGGCAAACATTGTGTTGTTGTTGGTCGAAGCAATATTGTGGGCAGGCCGATGAGTCTTCTTATGTCGCGCAGCGGAAACCCGGGTAACTGTACGGTTACTGTTTGTCACCGACACACACAAAACTTGGAGGCATTTACCAAAATGGCTGATATTCTGATCGTAGCTGTTGGTATTCCTGAATTTGTGACCGGAGATATGGTAAAAGAAGGTGCTACCGTAATCGATGTTGGAATCACTCGCGTTGACGCAGATAATTCGAAAGGTTATGTTCTGAAGGGCGATGTACACTTCGATTCTGCTGAAAAAGTAGCCGGTTATATTACACCTGTACCGGGTGGGGTTGGTCCGATGACAATTATTGGATTGATGCAAAACACATTGAAGTCGCACCAAGCGAAATTCAATGGGTAAGATGTCTTATCCTGTAATGGAGCAATTCTACACGCTCCAAGGAGAAGGCGCGCATAGCGGCAAAGCAGCATATTTTATTCGATTAGCCGGATGTGACGTAGGTTGCGTTTGGTGCGATGTAAAAGAGAGTTGGGACGCAGAGGGCTATCCGGTTATCTCTGCAAATGCACTTGCAGAAAAAGCCTCTGAACATCCCTCAGAAATCGTAGTTATCACGGGTGGTGAACCAGCGATGTACGACTTATCCGACCTATGTGATGCACTCCATGCAGTTGGGAAAAAGGTTCACATCGAAACATCAGGAGCACATACAATTCGAGGAAGCTTTGACTGGATTACTTTTAGCCCCAAAAAATTCAAAGCACCACTACCTGAGTCGGCTGCAAAAGCGGATGAGCTAAAGGTTATTGTATTTAACAAAAGTGACTTTCAGTGGGCTACGCTTCATCAAGAAATGGTTACGAGTGAATGTCTTCTATACATCCAACCTGAATGGTCGAAAAGTGATGAGATACACCCCATGATGGTTAACTTTATCCAAGAGAATCCGGAATGGATTATGTGTTTACAAACGCACAAGTACTTAGGAATTGATTGAATCACTCAAACCAACTTCCGTCATTCACCCACGGGCCGTATTTACTGTATCGTGCAGAATCTGAGCTGTAGGTGAACGACTCGCATTTACGATCGAAAGGGTAGAAACGTTGACCGTTAGTATAAGGGAAATACTGTCCCCCAGGATGCGTGGCAAACCAATCCATATTCAACCACACGTTTTTAGAAACCGGGTCTACACGTACTTCAACATCCGACAAACTGTTCAATCCATAGCGATCTTTTAAATATCTCAGCACCTTCGACTTTACACTTCCACCAAGATTTGCTTCAACAAAAGCGTGACCGGAGGTATCGTTGTAGGCATAGTTAATTCGGATGTCACCTCCAATAGACATTAACATAGAACCAATAAGCACCGCAAAATCATCGCAATCCCCCTTGAACTCAAGTTCTATTGTTTCAGATGCTTTCGCAACATATTCTAAACCAAGTGGATCGTTTACGTAATCCCACTTCATTAGTGCGTAATCAAATACATCACACATTTGCCCTAAGTTGTATTCCCCTGAATTGTTGGCTGCCAGCCGTACAGCCGCATTTCTTACAGTGCTTGAGTCGTAGTCACATGCTTCGATTAACGTAGCCAAAGTACTGTATTGGTAGCACAGGTCGTTCCTTGAGTTACCTCTTGTCTTCCAACCTTCATAAAACGTTTTCTTTGGGATCGCAGGTGACTCGGGCAATTGCCTCTTTATCTCAATTAATTTTTGAAAAACTTCCGGGTTTCTTGGTGTGAGATCCGACTTCATCACCCCTTCCACAAAGGAAAGCGTGTCTTTTAGTGGATCTTTGGGCTTGTTCATCCCATTATAATTCCCATTGCACCCCAGAGCAAAAACGACCAGTACAACCAGTAAAACTCTCACGGTCCGAAAATACATACTCGTTTTTGAATGTAAAACCACTTAAGAAAGTCAGTTGATGTCTTGGTTTCACTCTGGATTCTTTCTTCGTTATTCATTATTCAAATTCCCGTTTCTAGTCGTAACATTGCACCTTCATTTAATTTAGCTATCAAATGGCGTTACAAGCGGGTATAGTTGGGTTGCCAAACGTAGGAAAATCAACCCTTTTCAACTGTTTAAGCAATGCGCAGGCACAAAGCGCAAACTTTCCTTTCTGTACAATAGAACCTAATGTTGGCACCATTACAGTTCCGGATGAGCGACTGTGGAAGTTGGAAGAACTTGTGGTGCCGGAAAAAGTAGTACCCACAACAATTGAAATTGTTGACATTGCAGGTTTGGTGAAAGGTGCCAGCAAAGGAGAAGGACTGGGTAATCAGTTCTTGGGTAACATTCGAAATACCAATGCTATCATTCACGTGGTTCGTTGTTTTGATGATCCTAACGTTGTTCACGTTGATGGAAGTGTAGACCCGGTACGTGATAGAGAAGTTATTGATACTGAGTTGCAGCTTAAAGACTTGGAAACGTTGGAAGCTCGTTCTCAGAAGCTACAAAAAGTGGCGAAATCGGGCGATAAATCTGCCACGAAGCAGTTGGATTTAGTTGGCCATATTATCAGTCACCTTGAGTCGGGCTCATCTGTACGCACCATGGATTTGGACGATGAAGAATCCGAGATGGTTCTGGACTTCCAGCTCATCACCTCAAAACCCGTGATGTATGTGTGTAATGTTGATGAATCGTCTGTAGTTAGCGGCAATGAACACACTAAGCGATTTGCAGAGTCTGTTGCAGCAGAGAACGCCGAGATTCTGCTGATAAGTGCTGCCATTGAAGCGGACATTGCGACTATGGAACGTGATGATCAAGTTATGTTCCTTGAAGAAATGGGACTGGAGGTAAGTGGTGTTGGACGGTTGATTAAATCTGCCTATCACTTACTCGACTATATCACATATTTTACTGCCGGTGTCAAAGAAGTTCGTGCGTGGACAATTACTCGTGGCATGAAAGCACCTCAAGCTGCAGGAGTAATTCATACCGATTTTGAGAAGGGATTTATACGTGCAGAAGTTATGGCCTACAACGATTTTGTTGAGCTAGGCAGCGAATCTGCATGCCGTGAAGCGGGCAAACTTCGTGTTGAAGGGAAAGAGTATACCGTGCAAGATGGTGACATCATGCACTTCCGTTTTAACGTTTAAGCTGCTCCGTTCTCACTTCCGGCCATACTTTCTAAATCTCGATCAAAGAGGTACAGACCACCTTTGTCTGAACCGATCATGTCGAGTTTGTCGTTGATGGTTCGAGCTAAGGCTTCCTCTTCGATTTGCTCAGAGACATACCATTGCATGAAGTTATGTGTGGTGTAGTCTTTCTCACTTAGGCACACTTCCACCACATTATTAATGCTCTCAGTAACCTTTACTTCGTGATTAAGCAATTCTTCAAAAACGTATGTGATTGAATTGAATTCAATCGGTGGCGCTTCGAGCGCCGGAATAACTGCTTTCCCTCCTCTTTCGTTTACGAATTTTATGAGTTTAAGCATGTGCATGCGTTCTTCGTCGCTGTGTGCATATAGAAAAGATGCAACGCCATTGTAACCTTTTGTTTCCGCCCATGAGGCCATAGCTAAATAAAACTGAGAGCTCTGTGCTTCTTTCTTAATTTGATCGTTTAATGCGTTTTCTACTTTTCCTGAAATCATAACTGTTGTTTTTGAATTGGTCTATCAATGATACAAGATTAGTCAATTTATTGTTTTTCAAATAGTTAGTTTAGAATTGGTTTAAGTTATACGTTAACCGTTAACACTAACACAGACGCTAACTATACCTTTAACGATAACTATGACTATGACTGCAACGATAACGATGACTTTGACATTGGAGTTTATTGTGAAGTTCAGAGTGAATTGCAGCTATTAACAAACTGTCAAAACTTGTTTATAAGTAAAAGTATATCCACAAGAAAATAACCCGCTACTCCCCTATTTTCGGGAGTTGTATCCACCTATACATTCTTGATTTGGCACAAAAAGTAGTTTATAACGAAGACAGTATTAAATCGCTCGACTGGCGAGAGCATATTCGGTTGCGTCCGGGTATGTACATCGGTAAGTTGGGCAACGGATCCGCGGCAGATGACGGAATCTATGTTCTTATTAAAGAAATCATCGACAACTCCATTGACGAGTTTGTCATGGGACATGGTAATAAGATCGAAATCACCATTGAGGAACGCTTAGTTCGTGTGCGCGATTACGGTCGAGGTATTCCTTTGGGGAAGGTTGTCGACTGTGTTTCCAAAATAAACACGGGAGGTAAGTACGATTCAAAAGCATTTCAAAAATCGGTAGGTCTTAACGGTGTGGGTACAAAAGCCGTTAACGCCTTGTCCGAGCATTTCATCGTACAATCGTTCCGCGACGGCCAATCCAAGAAAGCAAGTTTTGAGTTTGGAGAACTAACCAAAGAAGAAGACTTGAAATCCGATGAACCCAATGGAACGATGATTGAGTTCCGAGCTGATGATTCGGTTTTTAAAAACTACAAGTTCATAAATGACTTTGTCGAGAATCAGGTTTGGAACTATGTGTACCTAAATGCAGGACTTAGCATTTGGCTCAATAAAAAGCGGTATTACTCTAAGAACGGTTTATTAGACCTACTTACACGTAAATCGAATGAAGAACAGCTTCGCTACCCTATCATGCACATGAAGGGTGAAGACATCGAAATTGCGATAACACACGACAGTCATTACGGTGAAGACTACTACAGTTTTGTCAACGGTCAGCACACAACTCAAGGCGGTACGCACTTAAACGCCTTTAAGGAGGCAATTGTGAAGACGTTGCGAGATTTCTACAGCAAGAATTTCGAACCCAGTGATATCCGTGCATCCATTGTGAGTGCAGTTAGTGTGCGAGTACAAGAACCGGTCTTTGAATCACAAACTAAAACAAAGCTCGGAAGTGCAGACATGGGGCCGGACGGGCCGAGTATCAAAGCTTTTGTTGGAGAGTTTATCCGAACTCGTCTCGATAACTATTTACACAAGCACCCGGATACGGCTGAAGCATTGCTTAAACGAATTCAGCAATCTGAGAAGGAGCGCAAAGACATGGCCGGTGTGCGAAAGATTGCTAAAGAACGTGCCAAAAAAGCTAATCTTCACAATAAAAAGTTGCGCGACTGCAAGGTTCATTTGACAGATGAGAAGCGCGAAGAACGATTGGAAACGACCTTATTCATAACCGAGGGAGATTCGGCAAGTGGTTCAATTACTAAGTCAAGAAACGTTTATACACAGGCAGTTTTTAGCTTGAGAGGTAAGCCACTAAACTGCTATGGCTTAGGTAAAAAGGTAGTTTATCAGAACGAAGAATTCAATTTACTGCAACACGCATTGAACATTGAAGACGGGATCGAAAACCTGAGGTACAACAAAATTGTAATTGCAACAGATGCCGACGTTGATGGGATGCACATCCGGCTTTTGATGTTGACATTCTTCCTGCAATTCTTCCCGGATTTGGTTAGAGACGGACACTTGTACATCCTAGAGACACCATTGTTCCGCGTCCGAAACAAAAAGGAAACCATCTATTGCTATTCCGACGAAGAGCGTGTTGCGGCAATCAATAAATTAGCAAAACCGGAGATCACGCGATTCAAAGGACTTGGTGAGATATCACCTAACGAATTTGAAACATTCATCGGAGAAAACATCCGCCTTGAACCTGTGATTCTGAATGAGGACACCTCTATTCCGGATTTGCTGGACTATTACATGGGTAAAAACTCTCAGGAACGTCAAGAATTTATTATCGATAACCTTAAAGTGGAATTGGATACTGCTGAGGAAGAACTCGAAGCAGCCTAAGACTGAGACATGGCAGAGGAAAACGAATTGGAAGAACAAGAAGGTTTGGGGGACAACTCGGGAAATGACAACTCGAGTTCATCCGAGCATGCGCTTAAAGGCATGTATAAAGAATGGTTCTTGGATTACGCTTCGTACGTAATCTTAGAGCGTGCTATTCCAGCAGTAGAAGACGGACTAAAGCCCGTTCAGCGTCGTATTCTCCACAGTATGAAGGAGATGGATGACGGACGATATAACAAGGTTGCCAACATCATTGGTCACACCATGCAGTACCACCCACACGGTGATGCTGCAATTGGTGATGCAATTGTCAATATGGGTCAGAAAGACCTGTTAATTGACACTCAAGGAAACTGGGGTGATATACGAACCGGAGATAGCGCTGCTGCACCGAGGTATATCGAAGCGCGACTAACCAAATTTGCTCTTGAGGTTGCGTTTAATAAACAGACAACGACTTGGCAAAAGTCTTACGACGGGAGGAAAAATGAGCCGGTAACACTTCCTATGAAGTTCCCGCTTTTGCTGGCACAAGGTGTTGAAGGTATTGCGGTTGGTTTATCAACCAAGATTATGCCTCACAACTTCATCGAACTGATAAAAGGAAGCATATCTATCCTTAAAGGGAAGAAAACTAAACTATTACCGGATTTCCCTACCGGAGGAATGGCCGACTTTACCGATTATAACTCAGGTCGTCGTGGAGGGAAAATCAAGGTACGTGCACGTATCGTTGAGCAAGACAAGAAAACAATCTTAATCAAGGAGATTCCTTACGGTCAAACCACAAGTTCCGTGATTGACTCAATCATTAAAGCGAACGACAAAGGAAAAATTAAGATTAAGAAGGTTGTTGACAATACCGCTCGAGATCTGGAAATAGAGGTTCATTTGGCACCGGGGATATCCGCGGATAAGACAATTGATGCCTTGTATGCCTTTACGAACTGTGAAGTGTCCATTAGCCCGAATGCTTGTGTAATTGTAGACAACAAACCACACTTCCTTAGTGTTGATGAAATCTTAGAAATCAACACCAACAATACAAAAGACCTACTCCGACAAGAGCTCGAAATAAAGAAAGGTGAATTAGAAGAGCGTTGGCATTTCAGCTCGCTTGAAAAGATATTCATCGAAGAACGCATATATCGAGATATCGAAGAAGAGACTACTTGGGAAGGTGTTCTATCTGCCATCGACAAAGGACTAGATCCGTTTAAAAAGTTACTTAAACGCGAGGTCACGCAAGATGACATTGTCAAGCTAACGGAAATCAAGATCAAACGGATTTCAAAGTTTGACTCGTTCAAGGCAGATGAATTGCTTAAAGGCATTGAGGATGAGTTAGCACAGGTGAATCATGACCTGGCCAATCTTACAGACTTCGCCATTGCCTATTTTGAAAACTTGCTCAAAAAGTATGGCAAAGGCAAGGAACGCAAAACAGAAGAGCGCCAGTTTGGAAGTATTGAGGCTGCAGTTGTTGCGGTGGCAAACGAAAAATTATACGCAAATCTTGAAGAAGGCTTCGTAGGTACAAGTTTGAAAAAAGATGAGTACATCTGCGACTGCTCCGACATTGATGATATCATCGTGTTTACCAAGGATGGTAACTACCAAGTGAGTAAGGTGTCACCTAAAGCTTTCTTTGGCAAGAACATCATTCACGTGGATGTATGGCGCAAAGGGGACGATCGAAAGGTTTATAACTGCATATACACCGACGGAAAGTCCGGAAAAACATTTGCTAAAAGGTTTAATGTGAACTCAATAACACGAGACAAACCGTATAATGTAGGTAAAAACGATGAATCACGTGTTCAATATTTCACAGCAAACCCAAATGGTGAAGCCGAAGTCGTAACGATTTACCTGCACGGTTTAGCTAAAGCAAGAAAAAAAGTATTCGATTACGATTTTGCAGAATTAGCGATAAAGGGACGTGGCTCTCAGGGTAATACCGTGAGTAAATACCGACTGCGAAAAATTGAACTCAAAGAAAAGGGCGTTTCAACCATTGGAGGACGAGACATTTGGTACGAAGCAGCTATCGGGCGATTAAACGTGGATGAACGCGGTGATCTTCTAGGTAGCTTCCATACCGAAGATTTGATTCTAGTGATTTACAAGTCCGGAGAATATGAGTTAACCAATCACGAGTTAACCAATCACTACGACCCAAACAATGTGTATTTGATTGAGAAATTCAATCCAAACAAGGTTATCTCAGTAGTTCATTACGACGCAAAAGCGAAGACCCACTATGTGAAACGTTTCCAGATTGAAACCAGTACCGTTGGGAAAAAGTTCCAATTCATAAACGAGGGACGTAACTCAACACTTCTTTTTGCGTCCACGATACCAAACGCTACTGTGCTTCTTAGCGTAAAGGATAGTAAAGGTGAGAAAGTTGAAGAAGAAATTGTTTTGCGGGATTTTATCGACATAAAAGGTTGGAAGTCTACCGGTAATAAACTCACTGCCGACAAGTTTGTGAAGTTAAAAGAAGTAAAAGTAGACCCGGAAAAAGTAGAGGAAACAACTGTTATTCAAACTAAGGGAGTTGATGAGAGCTCTGACGGTGATGAATCACAAGAGGTTGAAGACGAGCTAAGTGAAGAAACAGCTAAAACCGAGAAAACACCTCAAGACAAGCCAGAAGAAAGCAAGAAAAAATCTTTCCCTAAAAAGGACGGAAGTAAAAAGGAAGATGAAGGAGGTAAAACATTCACCTCCGGGGATCAATTAAACCTTCTATAGCAAGTCAGACCAAGTTTTTTCTGCACTTCTTTATGAGTTTAATGGCCCAGTCGTAGTGACTTGAAGTGGCAGAAACAAAGTATGCTCCCATCGACGTTGAACCGGTCCATTTATACTTTTTTTTCGTAAAGAGCTCACTATTTGAGTGATTTTCAATGGTTTCTCTTACCTGGGTGTAAGAATCATCTAATCGACTTCTCGTATCATTGAGAGACCAAGACTGAACATCTTCCCAAATTTTTCGATTCAAATCCGGAGTAGTTTTCCACGTATATCCTTTAGCCGGCATTTCCGGTTTATCGCCCGCCATACCTAGCTTGTGCCAAGTTAACATCATCTCGTGCCACACATGTAAATGCGCGAGTACATCTCGAATGTTACGATTCATAAAAGGCTTAGGAAAAGACTTCGCTAACTCGTCTTCAGTAAAATCATCAACTAAAGCCATGAGTTTGTTGTAATTGGATCGAGTGCGAGCAAACTTGTTTTGTCGGTTGGTCTTGGCATAACGGTTACGAATTAACCAGCTTCAACATACTAGTCTCCTACGAAACCTCAATTCGAAACCTGATATTTCCCTTTCTTCTCCGGAAACTCGGTGTATAAAATCTCTCCATCGAAGATTACTTCCCCAATGTGCTTCACTTCACCTTTGTGATCCAAAGGCGTCCAATGCTTGATGTACTTTATGGTTACCTCCTTACCTAGCACTATACTTCTTACATCCTCCAGATTGAACGTAGTTTCCAGGCCTCGGTTCACGTAGTAGCTTGTTGGGTTAGGTGGCCTTAACATACTGAAACCTATCGTGCTGATACGGCCACGTGGTTTGAACAACAACATTAGAATCGTATGAATACGCTTGATAGACTTTATTGTTGCGGTAAACTTCTTTGACTTTGAGTTTCTGGTATTGTTTTATGGCATCAAAGGACTGCGCTTGAACCTGCACGCTTAAAATCACCATAATCAGAAAAAAGAATACCTGTTTACTCGCCACAAGAATAAGATGCTACTTTTCTACTAGCTTCTCTCCGTGATACGGACAGAAAGTCCATGTACCATCCATCTCTTTCTGATCAACCGGGCAACGTTTAGGCGGAGTTAACGCGCTCAATGGAGTAGACCAACTAAAGGTCTTTTCACTAAACGAAAAACTGAACTCCCCTTTTCGAAGCGGGTCAGCAATTCGATTATTCTTTTTATCGATATCCTTAAACACGTAAAAGTTAAAGTTCTCTCCTAAGCTCCCCATCACGTTCTTTAACATGGGTTTCATGATGGTGAGCAAACTGTTTACCTCTGAGTCAATTTCATCGCTTGTAAGCGGTTTGTGCGTGTTACCGGATTGATCTATGAATAATAACGAGTTGTATATGCTGTCGTACGAGACGTAGTCAATACTTCCCAATGGCTTCATGCTCCCATCCATGACAGCTAAGAGCAAATAAGGCCGTAAAGTGGCTATAAACTCTGCACTCTGCTTTACTGTAAGTCGATCTGAATTTCGGAAAGACTCTTCCCAGAATTCAACAGGGATCCACCAAGCAATGGTGAGTTTCCCATCCGCATTGCGTGTTTGTTGTGTTTCCTTAATTAGTTTGGTGACGTCTACACTCGACGTAAAACTCGTTGATACCAGGAATAACGATACCAGGACCAAGAGCGTGGTGAATCTTTTCATGAATTGAAGTTTTGGTAAATCTATGCGATTTCAATTAAATCATCGAATCAAGTGGACAATTCCATTGAAATGGTGCGGAAGCCCTTCATAATCCAATATGGTTATCAAGTAGAAATAAGCACCCGGTAAGGCATTTTCTCCGGTCCAAGCTTCTCCTGTCGTAGTTTGGAAGACTTGTTCACCCCATCGATTAAAGACCTTCATGTTGAAGTTGCCTATTCCTAAACCTCGCGGAAAGAATGTAGGGTTGTACTCATCGAGGTTAGGACTAAACGCATTTGGTATCAGGATGTTTACTACAAAATCAATCGTGATTTGATCGGTAAACTGATCTATACAACCGTATTGATTAACCACCGTTTGAGTAACCGTATATGTTGCTGTATCTGGGAATCTATAAGTAAAATCGGTTTGATTGGTTTCAAATCCGGTAGATATCCAATAGTGTGTTGAATCTGCATCTATTGCCATCGAGCTGAAGTCAACCCTTGAATTCACCACATCTGCGCGCTCAGGGTTCATTGCAAATCCCGCTGTTGGCAATGCATGAACGGTTATGGGTTTTGATTTTGAGTAATCACAGCCAGGATTAGTTTCAAAGGACAAACTAACGGTGTAGTTCCCAGGGTTTTGGAACGCGTATTCAAAACTATCTCGGTTCTGAATCGTGTAACCATCGCCCATTTGCCAATTTGAAGTAGAAATAGGAAGAACCCTGCCTATGCTAGTTTCTTTCACCCACTGACTGTCGTACACACAGATATCGCGTAGATCGAAATCAGGTTGTACAATTTGATTCACCGCTATGGTTTGTGATACGGTATCTGAACAGTTTTCTTGAGATGAAGTAATGTACGTAACATCATAACTACCCGTAGCGGCGTATTGATGCCTTACACTATCTCCTGAAGCTGAATTACCGTCACCCAGCATCCAACTATGCGTTAGTGAACCGGTAGATCTGTTTGTACTACTTGACACCAAGTCTACCAAGTTGTCGTCGCAAGGTGTGCTCCAATTGAAACTTGCTTGTGGAGTTCCGTTAATCATAAATATTTGAGTGTCTGTGATAGTACACCCGTTAACGAAGGTCCAACTCATGATAGCTTCCTTACCGCCCGGAGTATTAAAACCGCTATGATTAATCACACGACCCGTCTCGCTCACTCCATCAATTGACCAATCATAGGAAGTAATGGAGTCCGATTGTGAGGGGTCTGCGGTAAAGACAAGCGTTTGATGACTGCAATTCTGTGACAAATCAAAGCGTGGATTTTCAGTGTATTGGAAATAAACGTTTGCAACCTGAGACGTGTCGGCACAATTACTATCAGAAACAACAATGTGCTGAACCGGATATAAACCAAATGTGGCCTTGCTAAATCGGTAAATACTATCCCCTAACGTATATCCTGTACCATCATTCCAGTAATAATCGACTATTTCTCCTTGACTAATATTTGAATTATCAGTGAGAATCGAAGTATCTCCTTGGCACGCATCTGAGGAGATAAAACTCGCAACAGGGATTGGATGAACGCTATAAACAAAATCAAATGTGTCCAAACACCCTCTCACTGATTCTCCCATTACTCGCACATTGTAATCTCCGTAATTGCCATAGATGTGACTTGTATCACCCAAGGATGTTGCAGTATTTCCATCGTTCCAGTCCCATTGGTAAAGGGACATTGCAACAGTGGCGTTTGTGTTAAAGGTGGATGTTAGATTCTGACATACATTATTTGCTGTTACCAAAATCGTTGGCTTCTGAGCGATGTTCACTGTATCACGTTTAATGGATGTGCAGCCTTTGTCCGATGTGTTGATGAGTTTGACTTCTACATCTCCAACACCATGAACAAAATGAGCTAAATTGTTTGCATTTATGGTGTCGTTTTCGATGTACCATTTTGATGAGATTGTTCCACTTTTTATTGTACTTGTGTTAAGCGCAAAGACTGTATCGAACTGGCAATTACCAGAAACAGTAAAGTCGTTTACTGGTAACGGGAACGGCGTTAAATCAATCGTATCATTTGATGTGCAGCCAAAGCTATCTCGTACAAACAGTGACAGCCCGACAACACTATCCACTTTTGGTTTGAAGCCCGGATTTAAGTTGATAACAGTTGTTCCATTATAAAACACAAAAGCAAAACTGTCTAAACCAATTTCGCCTAGCGTGGTTGCATTTCTAATATCATATCCAACGTTCACACACGTGTCGTAAAAACTAATTTTCGCTGAGGGTGTTTGACGAACCATAACCATGGTGGAGTCTTCAATGGAACATCCTGCATCATCAATTATGGATATGGAGTACAATGTTGATTTTGACGGGTTAGCAAATGGCTTTACACCATTAGGGTTGGAAAGACTATCTGTTGGCGACCATTGATACGTTTTAAAACCCTCTCCTCCACTTGGCACGTCTCCGATCAATACTCGATCACCCGAGCATAAGTCAATGGTGTCGGTCAAATCCATGATAATGGCCGGGTATAATGTAATCCATGCTGTATCGTACGATTTACAATCTCCTCGGTCGGTCTCTAATATCAATCGGTAATCCTTTTTGTCCGATGTTGTATTCTTTGCGTTGAAGAAAGTATTCGAAGAATCTGCATCAGCAATCCAAGTGGGGTTAAGCCATTTATACTGCGCTCCCGGCATGGATGGCGAACCGATAGATATATCGACATCACTACAAGCAATGGTATCTCTTCCGGCGTTCACCAAGTGGATTCTTCCAACAGGTTGATACGTTGGACTACATACGCAATTTGTTGAGTCTACGACAAACAGCAAGTTGCACGTATTGAATGAAGTTGTTTCAAATGAAATCGTTCTGGAGATCCAATTCCGATCTATTTGTTGTATTAGTGTATCAGCATAAACAGTTTCTTCTCCAACATCTTGAATCCCATTTCCATTGGTATCCGCAACGATTTTTACCGGGAATACGATTCCGCTGTCCTTTAAGGCTCCTGTATTGGAAATGCGGTAACTCAACTGAATCAACTCTCCGTTTGATGTTGCTGCAGATTGAGCGCTGGTTACATTTATAAAGTAGTCTCCTTTAATTATCGAATCTAATTGTAAATCAGAACTCGTACTCACGTCTATTAGGCAAATAGAGCTATCTCTTACGCAAAGTGCGGGCTGAGAAACAACTGATTGAAGGTAAATCTGAGTAGATCCGCAGCTTAGTTCTGAAGGCACAACAAAAGTTCTGTAATCAAAAACAACCGAATCCCCAGGTTGGATGCCGGATGGAATCTTCCAAGAGGCGACATAGCGAGAAGTGTTCTCGATTTTTGCTCCAGATGTAGGTGCGTTATGGCGTTTTACTATATAGTTGGTATCAACGTACACTCCCTTGGGTAAGATTAGCTGGACGTAATCGTTTACACCAGTGGTATCAGGACCTAGATTCAAGAATGCAATTTGATTGTCGCCATTATAATTACAAACATTAACCGGCTCTTTTTCAAATTCTACATAACTGAAGTACGGTTTAACAATGCCTGTGATATCCACAGGTCTACTCGCAGCGTAGTTACTAAGTACGTCATCACCACAGCGCAACTTTCCTCCCGGTCTTACGAGGAAATAGGTTGAACTTACAAAATCACAGTTGGTTGTATACGGGAAGCGTATAGTATATTCATTCACACCTCCTGCTGTAACACCTTTCAATCCCTCTGTTTTCAAGTAAGAACTATTCGAGGAAATATCCCATCGATACTTACCAGCCCCTAAATTGGTAGGGTTGGAAACTAAAAACGAGTCGTTCAGAGCAGTTAGATACACCCAGGCCGAATCAGCCACGACAAATCCCTCTGGCAAGAACAAGTCCAGACTTAAATCAAACGCACGTGCGCTGCCCAAGTTTTTTACGGTAACGTCAAAATACACATCCGAGCATAGATCAATAATTGTGTCGCTCAGGCTAACTTCGGGAGTGAGCAATGTGTTTTTGGGTGTATAGTAAAGTGTTTTTTCGATTCCTATACACGCTGCATTAGCTAAATTATCCGGATAGTCGCGACAATCATGGCCCAGATACAACTTAAAACTATCCCGGTCACAACTGGTGTAAACAGCACGTATCAAGTACGACTTACTTTTAAGAGAGTTTAAGTCGCCTAATTGAAAGATCTTGTTATCTACCTGAACCGGCTTTCCCGTGCTCACATCTACAATAGATTCAATACGAGTATTACCATTGTCTTCGTAAGACAACCAAACATTCTCTGAACCTGCCGTGGATGACGCATTCGTAATCTTGACTTGCCAAACAGCAGTATCCGAATCTGCACTCACATCATCTGAGAGTGTTGTGATGGTCACATCAGGTGGCTCATACAAAATCTCGTCTCTATGCACGGGGTTGAACACCGTCTGGTATCCGTTACCCATGAAGCCTAATTCTTTTAACCTATACCCGTAGTATATGTTCGAATATCCTTTACGAGCTTCACAGTTGGGTCGTAACGTGTAATAACAAACTCCATAAAACCCATCATCACTGGCTTCAAACGCTCCTCCTTGATCATCAAAATAGCTCGAGATATCAAACTCAAGAGTATCGCCACGCTGACCCGTTTGTTTAACGGAATCAATAAAGCGATAAGCTCTGCCCCCTGTCCCGGCTGTACGGTAATCGTAAACCCGCACTCGCGTAATATCGAAACCCACTGGTGGGATAACGTACAGAATATCCGCACGCGCCCATTTACGATACTCTTTTGGGAAAATATTACCCCCTGCATAGTTACTGCAACATCGTCCAACCGACAGATAATAGTTCTGTGACACAACCAGTTCATCACAGCCTTTTGAGCTATAGACACCTCTACAACAGTTTGTAAAGTAAGATCCAAGTAGAACGAACTTTCCGGAAAACGAGTCGCATTGATAACGCTGGTTTGCCGGTGGATTCGCTCTGGTATGCAAATAGAAACTATTGGTAAGCTCTATTTCGCTTAAGAAGTTACCAGGGTTTTCTGCAACCGTATACTTGACAATAAACTCAATACTGTCTTTGGTGGTGTAACTAAAACCACTGTACAGTGGACATTTTGCGCTTATTAGCGCCGACACACCTAAATCAAATTCAAAGGTGCGATGATTACCTACCGTTGCGTAGCTTGAACCAATATCATTACATGAGTAAAGTTGCTTGCCACCTCTAAATATTCGAATCCGTGCATCGGCTACTGTCAGATATTTACCATACGGAATGTACGAACTTGCCGTTAGATGTTTCCATGTCGTTACACTACCCAACGCATTAATCTTGCCCCTAAATACGGTTTGGACAGTATCGCCATATGTAGCTCTTTCTGTTCGTATATTATCCATATCCAACGAACCCGTAGCATCCGGTAATCCATTGTTGTCATTATCAGCTAGTCCAAAGCTAATTCGCTCAACAGAGAAATCACTAAATCGCAAACCGCTGCTACACTGTTTATCACAGTGGACCTTAATCGAACCGGTATAACAAAAATTCCTAAAAACACAGGCGTTGCTGCACGTAGCATCCGGTGTATAGTTCACATTAAGATTGAAGTTGACAGCTTTATTTACCGAAAGGTTAGAACAATCACCAATTAAGTTCAGCACTAAGTCTGCATTGACCAAGCTGATAGGTACTCTTCCTTTGAACTGTGCGTGCACACTGTCCCCCACCATTTTTACACTGTTGGGAGTCCAAGTCTGTCCGGTATGTGTTCTAAATTCTAAGTCGCTTTTGTTAAGTGAGTGCTTTAGACCGCCTGGCAACTCTACGTATATGTCCAGAATGGAATTTGACGAATTAGCCAACAATCGGCCTGTAGTTACTGTGAATAGGAACTTTGCGGTGTCTTTGTCAACTATATCAGTCGGGCCATAACTGGTCATGGCTAAACCGTGATAGTAACCTGTGGACCCCCACTTTTCAGTTTGGCTAATCTTGGTATTACATTGATCAAAACACTCTGTGGTAAACTTCCACCTGTGAGCGTAAAAGGACGTGAAACATGAACTTACACAACATGAATTACTTTCCCAGTCGAGATAAATGGTATCACCGGGTAGCAATACACCTAAGTCGAGATCCATGGATGCTATGGGGTTATTACCCAGGCAGGAAAGAATGCCAGATGTAAGATTTAAACGAGTCTTTACAATATTGACTCTCTGAGCGCTCCCTGATTTGCCCCGTCGCAATCGCAAGCTTGATGTGTCCATGGATGACAACTCACTTCCGTAAAAACCGGAACTCGCACTTTGAAAAATGGATATCAGAACGTTTCGAGCCGAGTCGTCGCCTGTATTGACAACGACAAGACCATTTTGAACCGGTGTATTCGCATCAAAGCACACGTTGAGTTTTGAGCTAGGTGTAACCGATAAGGCCGGCGCAACGGTCTTGAGGCTTACTTGTGTGTTATAACTGGTTGTAGAACAAATTTTCCCATTACATCCCCAGTTCAGTTTTAAAGATGATCCAAGTTGATTGCACTTTACAATCTGCAGAGTGTCAACGATTGTAACGCTCTCACCGGGTGAAAGGTATCGATCTTTATTTCCTACGGAGATGAATGAAATGGAGTCAAAAACGGTTGTGTCTCCTTTGGTTACCCCACCGGTAGATGAAATTCTTTTTATTCCGGACTGAATACTCTGAGTGACATTGAAACGTTTAAGTGCACCTTTTCCGTCGTTTTTTATCGTGTACGTGCGAACGAATATTTCGCCTAAACTTCCATTATAGAACTGATTTGTAATCCCGGTAATGTTTACAACAGGCTGATTAATTGTAAGTGGAAGTGATGAATGTGTTGTGCTACCACCTGAATAGATTCCTACAGCTTTAACCCTAGGAATTCCCCCATTGCTCATATACGATAGTATGTCACAATCGGCCACCAATGACACCTTTAGTGTTGCACTGGATGCCACACCGAGCTGAGGTAGCGAGAATACCGGCTTTTGTAAATTGGAAACTGTTTTTTCCGATACACCGTTACCGGACAAACTTCCCAAAACATAAGAAAGACCTTGAGGTAAATCGAGTTGAAGGTCGACCCCACTTAAGCTACCTGTAGTAATATTCCGTACATCCAGCTCAATTGTTTCGCTTGTTCCACAAACATCAATCGATGAAGGTAGCGTAGTGGTTATGTTTACCTTGGACTGAGCAAATGCATAGTTTGCTGCACCAGCAAAAAGCACACCTATGAAGATAGATGTTATCCAACTACGACAGTTCGGCCACATAAGCTTCGAAGTTACAAAATATCCAACTAACTAGTTAGTTGAATTTTATGGTCGTATTAACTTAACAACTTCTTTTTCAGCTCCATCTACCTTCAGGATATACATACCTGAAGCCAAGTGACCAAGGTTTATCGTATGCAATGTGTTCGTGCTAAGTTTCTGATACCACACTTCTTCTCCTACAGCATTCACGATGGAGGTTTCGTATGATGTGTTATCAGCGCCAGGAATAAAGATTTTCACAAAGTCTTCAGCCGGATTAGGGTATACTGTGAATTCTTTCAAATCCATTGTGTCTTCAGGAGCAATTGGTGGCAACTCTTTATACATGATTTCGGTCACTGCTTCTGCTGTGATATCTGGCAAACCATCTACACTTCCTGTAATAGTGTTACGAAGCGCCGTATAATTCTCCCAGATCATGAAATCATCTAAGTACCAACCTCTACCGGATGTACCGTCATCTGTGACAAATCTCCAACGTACTCTAACAATGTCACCAACGAAGTTGCTCAAATCAATGGACGATTGTTCGAAATCGTCTGAAGTACCTGTAAACGCATCTCTACCTGCAATAGCACTGGTAGTTGACGCAGATATTGTTCCGTTGTAACCATTAGTAGTGAAGTATGGCCCTAGATCCTCCCATACACCATTATTAAACACTTCTACCACTCCGCCATCACCTGATGCTTCTGTCTCAAATTTGTGGAAGAAACTCAAGTTAGCTCCTTGAGCATTGGTGAGATCAAAACTATTTTCAATCCACGCGTCAGTTTCAGAAGCCAAGTTGATCATGAACCAACTACGAGATCCACTGTTTGCTGTGGTTGTTGAAATTCTCCACTGCAGCGCACCGGTTGCCACATCTTTGACCCATCCACCATTATCGGTTTCCACGTCATCCGTCCAATACTTCACTCCACCAATATCGCGTTTAACCACAACGTCGTAAGAACAACGGAATGTGTCTGATGGATTCAAGTTTGGCACTTCAATCTCCATCGTATTGCCATTCACGTTTGAAACACAATTGTTATCAGAACTTAAGAAATCTGCTTCCTCACCTAATGTGTCTTTCAAAACCAGTGCTTGAAGCTCACCCGAGCTTGTATTAACTAACTCAATCGAATAGGTAAGCGTATCTCCTGTAAACGCCTGCATTTGACTCGTCTTGGTAAGAACGAAAGATTCAACAAAAGGTGGTAAATCAAATGCTTCTTGTCCATCGCTTCTACTTCTCGAGCTACCTTGTGTTGCGCTGTAACCTAAGCCACGATTTGCAAATACGGTCCAAATAAGTTTCTGGTTATCACCACCATATCGCAATTCATCCGCTCTTAATATCGCATCACGACCATCAACAAATCCAGGTCCGCATGGTTGCAATTTCATTGCATCCAGTACAAGCCACATGGCCATGTTATTACCGCCTGTTCCGCGATAAATGTCTTCATCAAAACCGTGCTTTTCTACCAAAGCCCAGTACATGTCCCACAATACAGTACACCATACACTTCCCACACCGTGAGGTACAGTGAAGCGAGCATCTTTGATATCGTCATACGTTACCGGATTAACAGACATATCTACGGTGTAAGGGAAAGGTCTAATACCACCACCTGTAATAGGTTGACCAGCCGAATACGTGCCAATACCTCTTGGTTTTTCTGGCTTGTCTCCTGGTGTATGAGTCATTACCAGTGTTATAAAGTCACTCCAACCTTCACCCATTTGCTCTGCGTAAACGTTTGATTGTAAACACGTTGAATTATTTGCACCACCTGTTAATCGTGTACTAATACCGTGACCAAACTCATGAGAAATCACTCCATTATCAAAATCACTATCTCTGAAGTTACCGGTATACGTGATTGAATCGTGAAGCGTTCCAACCACAGAGTCAACTAAGATGCGAGCTTTGATATTGTTTCCGTCGTTCTGGCCAATCATAATGGCTGGTATGGTAATTCCTGTTCCATCTCCACCCATGGAAAATGGTGCAGTAGTGCGGTTGTTAACCACTATGACACCAAGTGCACCGGCAGTCTGAGCGTTGCGCATCTTGGTTACGAAGTTGCAACCTCCTCTATCCACAACAGCAAACTTGCCGCTGATATCGTTTGTAATGGTATTACAACCTTGGCTACCATTTGAACTTCCGTCGTCCACAATCTCTAATTCTGCGGTCAATGGATCCTGTGGCAATGGGGCGCCGGATGTTGAATTCACTGCATTGTATGGACGAGCAATTAAAGATGGTTCTTTGATTTCAAAAATATTGCTGATCACAGATCCGCCACCCCAGAGGAACATCTGCATTCTGCCGTTGGTTCCGTCTGTTCGAGGATTAAAGTTTGCGTTGTTTAATCCACTGCCATCTTGTGCATCGGCTAGTACGTCATCACCGCCTATACCTCCTCGGCCGTAGTTGTTTTCTTGGTAGTTCCCGGATGCTTCGTCGAAACCGTAGTGATACCAAACATCGTGATTTAAGTTATTCCAGAAGAACAAGTTAATTACCGACGCTTCGAGGTAATTAATCGCCGATCCACTGAAAGAGAAGTCGGCATCAAACGTTAGCGACGGACCTCCATCCGGACTTAAACCGGGTTGGTTATCGTTATCTCTATCATCGCTGGCGTACACATTATTTCCACGCGTAATCGTAAACTCCGCACCTTCAGCGCCGTTGGTATCATGCCAGCCAAAAGGCGAAGCGGTAGAATCTTCAGCACCCGAAACCACTGCTCGGTTGCCATGGTTCGGACTTTCGAGTGGGAATGGGAAAACATTGTATGACGCAGTTGCCTGTGTTTTATGTACTTTTTGAGCTGATTGTACTTCAGGAGTAGGTTGTACGAAAGGCGTATGCTCGTTGTGCGTATGGCTACCAAAATTGCATTCGATAATCTGACTTGAGCTTTGCAAAACCTCTCCGGTATTGGCATCCACAACACCGTAGTAAGCGTGGTGTCCAAATCCTAGATAGTCTACAAACCAGGCAGAATGCAATACACCTTGATGCAAGAAATACCCTTTTTCTAAAACGATTTTCTCAAGCGCGATGGCGTTGTCGGTAAGCGTAAAACGAAGATTTGTCTCTTGGGTAAATGGTGGAACCGGTCCGTACAAAATATCAACATCATTCTTGGCTAGCAAGTGAGACAAGGCTGATTCAGCTGAAACATCATGACCAGCTTGTATTATCTGTTTGTCGAGCTGTAAAAACCCTGAGTGGCTGTTCACCAACTTACTACCAAGTAAGGCATAATTCGCCACCGCATTGAAAATTGGCAATCCATTGTGTGATTGGCGCAAATACATGTAGTGAACACCGGTAGTTTTGTCGATGTGCTGACTGGTTATTTCAAGTGATGCAATATCGGAAGCACTTAACTGGTATTCTGTTATAAGGTGCTGAGCAACAATTTTTTCCGGCGAAACCGGTTTATTAGAAAATGCTACTAAACTGCTCGTTAGAACAACGAACGATAGTATAAATCTATTCATAGGGTATTCAAAAAATCTGTCAAATATCGCATTAATAACGACTTAACACCTTTTAGAACTGTCTATGTTAGGTAATTGTTCTCTACACTTAAAACTGCCTGAACCAGGAAATCATTGGTAGCGGTGTCGACATTCGTTGTCCATCGGCTTGCTGCATGATTAAACCGGACAATACTACTTGGAACGATATTCCATATTTCGGATTAAACCTCATTCCCGGCATGATTAAGAAAGTCTTGAAACTTCCTATGTCTGTTATCTGACCTTGACGATAGGTATAAGTCCTTTTTTCAAAGGTTAAGTCGGTGCGCTGAACGGTTGACACATAGGTTTGTTCAGGTCCGTAAACAACTTGGTTCGACCGACCAATAAAACCCATAACGTCGAGAATTAAACTCGCTTTTTTGCCTACAGGTGTTATCCCTGAAACACCAACACTCACCGCTCCTTGAAGCCCAATTTCTCCAAAACTTCGTTGTTCGCTACTAGGATTAGGTGTACCATACACGTGGGTGTTGATATTGTAATCGTGCTGCTGATAATAAGGGGTATACCCTCCCGTGTAGTCGTAACTATATCGTGGGTCGTTGTATTCAACAAAATCCCCAAAGTCTATGTACCCATAACCTCCGCTGATACTGAAATTAGACATTCTGGTACCATGCGTAACGGTTGCCCAATGTAACCCACCATATATTTTTGAGTTTGCCAGAAAACCCGAAGATCCCATAATAGTGCCTAACGCAAAATGTGTTTTGGTTTCTGAGTCGAATGAGTACTTAGCGGCAACTGCGATTGGACTGGCAATCCAAGTGGCCATTATGCCCAAGTTTAAATTGTCTGATACCGCAAAGTGCACTTCAGGTCCATAGAGGTGAACCATTGCATAGTTCTCTCCTTTTTTTATGGGTAAGCCGTTGGTATTCAGATAATACCTCGTTGTGAAAGGGCCCTCGTCCCTAAGTTCACTGTACTCTCCCTTCTCCTCAACTTGAACCTCTGATTCTTTAATTGGTTTTATCAACTCAATATCCGACTTATTGATGTATAGTTTCCCAATGGTCTTGGTTTGAAGTAAGATTTCACGGCCATCATCTTTTAAAATGTATCCGTAGAAACTAGCCCCGTCTGTTTTTGTCACCAAGTACAGTTGACTTTGAGTTGAGTCACCCTCGAATTGTGCATGGGTACCCAGACTAAAGGTGAACAATACACCGAGTAAAAGAATTAACTTTTTCATACACTACTACCTTTTGTTCGCGATGAAGGTAGCGCTTAACTAGTTAACTTTTACCACTACAGGTTAAAAGTCATAAAAATATCAGGTGAAAATCAGTTGTGTAATCTGGTGAGAAAATCCGAAGCTGCCTTGTTGAGCATCTCCTTGCGTTCTACTGCCATACGGTCGTAATTACGCAGCAGCATGGCCAGCCTTGGGTTTGACTGGAAGAAATCACGTTGTTTCAACATAAATCGCCAGAACAGTCCATCCCAAATCGTGCACCACTCCCCCTTTTTGTAGTCAGACATCTTAAGGACGTAATTGCTTCCGCTTATGTAAGGTTTGGTAGCCATGATACCTCCATCCGCAAATTGAGACATACCGTAAACATTGGGGACCATCACCCAGTCATACGCATCAATAAAAAACTCCATAAACCATTGGTACACTGCATCGGGGTCTATTTCACACAATAACATGAAATTACCTAGAATCATTAATCGTTCTATGTGATGGCAATAACCTGTATGCTGGAGTTTACGAATCGTTTGGTCAATGGGTTCAATACCCGTAGTCGCATCGTAAAAAGCCTTCGGCATTTTGTGGGTGAACGACCAGTAGTTTGTTGTGCGTTGCTCGATCCCATTAAAGACGTAGAGACCATGAATATATTCGCGCCATCCAATTATTTGTCGAATGAAGCCTTCGAGCGAGTTGATTGGTATATCGTTCTTACCGGCAAAGGCTATTACTTCGTCAATCACATATTGAGGTTCCAACATTCCCACATTTAGCATCGGTGTTAAGACGCTGTGATTCAGTATGGATTCATTGGCCACAATGGCATCTTCGTATGGCCCAAATTCTTCAAATCGATGCTGCAAGAAATCTTTAAGCCACGCTTTCGCTTCTAAGTGATTTGTTGGATAGAACAGCTCAAAGTCTAATGACCCTAGATTGTTTTTGAAATGTGAATCGACATAGCGTTGAGCTTCCGGCAGGTAATCATTGAGCCCAATTGATTCGATTCGTGGGGGTTGTTTACCTTTTGGATATTTCTTGCGGTTGTCTTCATCAAACGACCACTTCCCACCAAATGGCTGATCTTCTTCTACGAGTATTCCCAATCGTTTTCGTTGCGCCTTGTAAAAGCTTGCGTGTCCGGGGGTTCTGGGTGAGAAAAGTGTTTTAAGTTCGTCGGCTGATGTCAGAAACATGGGTGACGCTTCGAGGTTTAGCCTAATGTTATACTTCTCGGTGAATTTGCGCAATCTATTCTGTAAGAAATCATCAGACACCTGATAACAGGTTACCGACGTGTATCCGTTTTGACCCAAATCCGCAACAAAGTCCCGTGTATCGCAACGCTCTACATAAACAACTTTTTTGCCTTGTGTAGTAAGGTATGACTCGTATTGCTTCATACTGGCACGATGAAATACCAGCTTCTGTTTGTGGAAGTTGTATTGACTGAAAAACAAATGCTCCTCCAAAAGAAAATACGTTGCATTCGCTACTTCAATCGGTTTTTCAAAAAGCTGATGCGGATAGATTAGGACTGCATTCATGATGTTTTTGCGTTTGATCGACAGCGTTTGCTGCAGTATTTTACGTTATCCCAATCTCTCTCCCATTTCTTGCGCCAAGTGAAAGGACGGTTACACGCTAAGCAAATCTTCTGAGGTAAGTGCTCCTTTCTCATAGACCTAGTTCCCTCCTCGCCTTTTTCCACCATCCACTGAAGGATTTTGAGTAGGTGTGAACACTCGTCATCCAATCTCGTGAATGCTCAATTCCTTCAAAGTGGTTGCTTAATGGATGCTGCTTATAATGAATATCGAAGTTGGGGCTACACAGCTCTTTCAATTGCTTGAACTCCATTACCGCGACTTGGATACCTTCTATTTCATGCGTCAAGTCCAAAATAAACTTTAGCACATGTGGTGAGACAGGATATTTGTCAAAATGCGAAGGTTCTAAAAGTAAAACTCTATTTACGTCCAAATCAGTTAACCACCTACTATCTAGATTGTACGTTGTGTATACTACAGTTGGCTTTGAACTATCTATGATAATGTCAGTCGTCTCTGGTAATTCTGTGTGTAATCTCAGTGATATATCATCCACCAATGCAGAAGGCACATCGTATAGGGGAAAATTGTTGTATGGCTGATCAATAAACGTTTTGTGCTGCTCACTCAAGCCATATTTATTCAAGTTTTCTTGATTAAACCAGTACTTCTTGTGACTGTTAGATCCAGCAACCCATTGCCAGCTTAAGGCGTTGCTGGCCCAATCACCATCGAGCAAATGGTAGTACATCCAACGTGCCGATAGCAGCCAATGACGCAGACCAAAATTGGTGGCCAAGGACGCCACATACATCCGCATGTGGTTGTGCATATATCCGGTGTTGTACAGTTCGACAATTGCATGGTCCACGTCATTTATTCCAGTATTCCCCTCGATTAAACTAAGCGGTGGTTTTAGCGAGGATACAGGTGTTTGCGGATACCTCAAGTCTGAACTGATTGCATCTCCCAGTTCATTCCAACATACTTGCCAGTAGTCGCGCCACGCAAGTTCCTGGATAAACTTTTCTATACTCGAACGATCGTATCGAGTATCCAACTGTTCAAGAACGTACTTTGTCGATATTACTCCTCTACTGATATAAGGCGACAAGCGGGACACAGTCCCATCCAGAAAGTTTCTAGACCGCGCATACTCAGACGCATCAAAGTTTGCTACTCGATCAAGGATGTCCTGATACTTGGTAGAATACATTATCGTTTCGAAATTTTGTTGTTCGAAATGTGACGTTGTCTGCTACACTTAAAGCGGTTTATCTCATCCGACCGTTTGTGCAGGTGTTTCTGACTTACGCCTTCATTCACTCTTTTACGCCAAAGATTGAAACTCGAACGCTTCAACTCCGAACGCATAAGGCGTATTACTTCAGATTCCGACAACCCAAACTGATATTGAATGGCTTCGAACGGCGTTCGGTCTTCCCAAGCCATTTCGATTACACGATCTGTTTCTTCAGGTGTAAGCATAACTGTTGTCAAAACCACACAGATTCAATATTGTTTGGCATCGATAACTTTCGTTGATAATCCTATCAAAACTTATCATCTACACTTTGTCCACTTTGAGGAACTAAAGCGACCCATAATTGTATTATTGCAAAAAGAAAAAAGATGTCAGAGAACGTAGAAAAAGTCGAGTGTCTGATTATCGGGAGTGGTCCTGCAGGTTACACTGCAGCGATTTACGCAGCCCGAGCCGATATGAAACCTGTTTTGTATGAAGGAATGCAACCGGGTGGACAATTAACCATTACAACGGATGTAGAGAACTATCCGGGCTATCCGGATGGAATAATGGGTCCGGAAATGATGGAGAACTTCAAGAAACAAGCGGTTCGATTGGGAACGGATGTGCGTTTTGGTATGGTTACTAAAGTTGATTTTAGCAACGCCGGAGGTCCACACACTGTTTGGGTAGATAACGAGAAGGAAATTGTTGCAGACAGCGTAATCATATCAACTGGAGCCTCAGCAAAATGGTTGGGCATCGAAAGTGAAACTCGCTTAAATGGAAGTGGTGTAAGTGCATGTGCCGTGTGCGACGGATTCTTCTATCGTGGGTTAGATGTTGCCATTGTAGGTGGAGGCGATACCGCAGCGGAAGAAGCAAGTTACCTAGCCAAGATTTGTAACAAAGTGTACATGTTGGTTCGCAAAGGTGAAATGCGTGCATCCAAAGCGATGCAGCACCGAGTAGAAAACTTAGAAAATGTTGAAATCCTGTATCACACCGAAACCGATGAGGTGCTGGGAGAAAACGAAGTTGAGGGTGTACGCGTGGTAAACAATCAAACCGGTGAGAAGAAAGAACTGGACATAAAAGGATTCTTCGTGGCCATCGGTCATACACCAAACACCGGTATATTCAAAGAATACATTGATATGGACGATCAGGGTTATATCATTACAAAACCTGATAGTTCGAAGACCAACGTTGATGGCGTATTTGCTTGTGGCGATGCGCAAGACAAAATTTATCGTCAAGCAGTTACAGCAGCCGGTACAGGATGTATGGCCGCTTTAGATGCTGAGCGGTATCTCGCTGCAAAAGGTCACTAAGAACCAATAAGAACTAAAATCAAACGGGAAGCCTATTGGCCTCCCGTTTTTTGTTCCAAGAATAGGTAAAAATTACCTTTAGTTAGTATATTTGAGTTTCTTGGTTGCTTGGTCTAATAGTCTCTTTTGTAAATCAAAATTAACGACGGTTTTTCGATCACTCGTTGATGGCTATCAAATGATTAATTGACTGTTATCAGTGTTCGTAAAGTGTCTTGAAGTCGAATTTTAGATAACTTGCAATTTGAATATCACTTTATGAAAATTCTAGTACCTATTGCTGGAGTGCTCTTGCTTTTTGCATCCGGATGTATCCGAGATATTGAAGAGAGCTTCAACAAAATTTCAGACGTTAAACAGGTCGAATGGGATCCAACCATTGCGGCTCCTATCGTGAAAACACGTTTAACCATTGAGGATTTCCTCAATCAAACGTCCACCGCATTTTTGGAAATTGATGACGACAATCTAATCCATGTGGTTTATCGAGGAGAATTAGGAAGTATTAAAGCTAGTCAACTTGCCGGAATACCTCCACAAAATTTCAATGGCAGCTTTGGTCTTACTCAGTTTCATATCAACGAGTTAAACAACAACGGTTCGGTGACCATAAACGCCAGTACCATATTTAATTTCGACTTGACCAGCGCTGAAATGGACAGCCTATACATGAAAGCGTGTGCGTTGGCAACGCAATTGTCGTCTGACTTACAACACGATTTATCCATTAAGCTTACGATACCGGGAATCCAGTTAAATGGTGCCGATTGTACCCACACGTTCGACTTGCCATACAATGGTTCAACTCCGTCTACAGTGAGTGCGTCGGACAATGTAAGCGGAGCCTTTTTTGATTTGACCAAGAGTGGTGTTCAGAATTTCAACCAACTGAGAGCGTTCTTCGACATAACGGTGAACAAGGTTGGAAACAACCCAATTAGTACCAGCGATATGGTGTCTTTCAATACCAACATGTTGTATAATGAATATACGGTGATGTATGGGTTTATCACCGGATCTGATATCTCCCCGAATACCGGCGATAGTATAGAGTTCGATTTATTCAAAGGGGTTGATTCGTCCTTGAGAGATATCGACTTCTCTATTGGGGACCCGAGAGTTAAAGTAATTATAGAGAACTCGTATGGGATTCCCATTAATGCGAGTATTACCGACTTTGCCGTTGTCACCACGGATGGAGATCGTATAGTTGCTACAGGTTATCCGGCACCGCTTCCGATTCCTACTCCTACTCGCCAACAAATAGGCGAAACAGTTCGTGATTCATTTGAGCTTAATAAGAACAACAGTAACATCGCTGATCTGGTGAGTAATGTTCCGCGCCGATTAATCTACGACTACGATGCGCAAGTGAACCCACTGGGTACAACGGAGCGAAATTTCGTAACCTACAACAGTGAGCTTAAAGTAATTGTTGATATAGATGTTCCGTTGGACGGCTCCGGTAATGGATTTGTTTTGAACCGAGAACTAGCACTCGACTCTTCCTTCCAAGATTTTGAAGATGTTGAAGAACTCGATGAGGTAAATCTTCGCTTGTATATCGAAAACGACTTCCCTGTAGATGTGGATTTGCAGATTTACTTTAAGGACCAAGACAGTGTAATTGTTGATTCTCTGTTTGTTCCAAGTCAGCTCCTATTGCGCAGTCCTGCTGTAGACGCCAACGGTATAATTACCGGACCTGAGAAATATACCATCGATATCACCATGAATAAAGCCCGATTCGAGAAAATACGGGAAGCTAAAACCGGATTGGTTACCGCAAAACTGAACACCACTCGTTCAGGGAATACCTATCCCAACGTTAAGTTCCTGAGTAACTATGGCATTACCGTTAAACTTGGACTTCAGGCTAGAGCAGTTGTTAAACTTCAAACTCAATAATCATGAAAAAGACAGTATTATTCTCATTAATGATTGTTTTGGGTCTTGGAGCAAGCGCTCAAAACAACTTGACATTATACAATATTAAAACGATCCCGCAGCGGTTTACCACAAATCCTGCGAATAGATCAGATGCTAAGTTCTTTATCGGTATTCCCGGTGCGTCTTCATTGTATATGGATGTTGGATTCTCGGCTTTCAATTTAGGTGACATTTTAGGAGCAATTGGACCCGATGAGAACGGAGTGGAGACCTTCCATCTTCGCGATTTTACGGAAGGATTTAAAAAGCGAAATACCGTATCCATTGCCAATCAAATGGATATCATAGCCATGGGTTTGAAGCTCAAGCGAAACTACTTTTATCTCAACGCGAGTTTGAACAACAGCTTCCGAGTTTCTTTTCCCGGAGACTTATTTAAGTTTATGGCTGAGGGGAATGGTGGCGCAAACTTAAATCGGAAGTTTGATTTTGGTTTTGGACTCGATGCGTTGTCGTATGGCGAATTAGGAATTGGCTACAGTCGCGAGCTCATCCAAGATAAACTTACCATTGGTGCTCGTATTAAATTCATCAAAGGAATTGGTGTAATCGATAACAAGAAGTCTGATTTTAACTTCACAACAGACAAAGAGACTTACGACTTCTTGTTACAATCTGATATAGAAATCAATTCGGCAAATTCATTCCAAGATTTTCAGGGTCAAGATCCGCTGGATACAAACGGACTAGCAACGGATGAACTGCCATTTAGCGACGCAGTTGATCAAATTTTAGGTCGAGGTAACAGAGGTTTTGGGCTGGATGTTGGAGCGGTGTTTACACCTATTAAGAGAATTACGGTTTCGGCGAGTATTGTCAATCTGGGTAGAATCAATTGGAACACCAATACGTATAACTGGAAGAGCAACAACCCAAATGCGACCTATCGATTTGAAGGCTTAAACGTTGATAATGCACTGACATTCAAGGAAGAAGAAGTAAATCGTGCTTGGGAAGAATTGCAAGACACACTTACAAAGACATTTGATTTAAATGAAAACAACGAGTCGTTTACAACCAGCCTATTCGCACAGTTCTACTTAGGTGGTAATTTCAACCTAACCAAAAATCACAACGCGGGTGTATTGTTTCATGGAACGTTCTATAACAAGACCGTTGATCCGGCAATTACCTTAAGTTGGAATTCGAAGCTAACTCGTATTCTTGGGGTTTCGGTGAGTTATTCCATCGCGAACAATTCTTTTGTTAATGGTGGATTAGGCTTCTCCTTAAACGGCGGACCGGTGCAATACTATTTAGTATCCGATAACATCATTGGTCTATTGGCTCATACACAAACAAATACCTTCAATTTCCGCACAGGTTTAAACGTTACAGTGGGTCGAAAGGAAAAGTCTAAGAGCAAGAAGAAAAAGAAAAGCTGAGCCCGGAATATCGAATGTAGAATATCGAATGTCGAAGGGTTTGAAGTGGAGAGTGGAAAGTTTAGGGTGTAAATTGAAAATGGAAAATGGAAAATGGAGAATTTCTAGCCACCCAAGTTGTCACACTCAAGCATTCACGAATTGAACATTATACCATTGCCAACACTTCCGCTTTAATCTTCTCTGTTAGCGCGTGTGCTGATTCGGCGCTGGAAGATTCCGCGTAGATACGGATGATTGGTTCCGTATTGGATGGTCTTAAGTGAACCCATTCCGATTCAAACTCAATTTTAACCCCATCGATGGTGTTCACGTTTTCGTGGCTGTATTTATCATGAACCGACTTAAGAATTGACGGGATGTCCATTCCCGGTTGCAATTGAATCTTATTCTTCGACAACTCATAGATTGGATAAGAGGCCTTTAGCTCGGTAAGCTTCATTCTATTCTTAGCAAGCATGGTGAGGAATAGCGCTACACCGGCAAGTGCGTCTCTTCCATAGTGTAATGCCGGCCAGATAACGCCTCCATTCCCTTCTCCACCAATTACCGCATTCACTTCTTTCATCTTCTCCACCACATTCACCTCTCCCACGGCACTCGCATGGTAGCTTCCACCATGTTTTTTCGTGACTTCGGCTAATGCACGAGTACTCGAAAGGTTGGAGACTGTATTCCCGGGTTTTAGGCTTAACAGGTAATCCGATACCGCGACCAGGGTATATTCCTCGCCAAACATCTCTCCGTTTTCCATAACGAAACATAAGCGATCAACATCCGGATCTACAACAATTCCCATATCAAGCAATTCGCGCTTAACCAATCCAGAGATTTCCGTGAGATTCTCTGCTAATGGTTCTGGATTATGCGGGAATAAACCGTTTGGCTCGCAGTAAAGCTCACTAACACGAGAAACACCCAAACGCTCCAACAATCGTGGAATTGCTATTCCACCGGTACTATTAACACCATCTACAGCGATGGAAAAGTTTGCATTGCGCACGGCATCAACATCCACTTCAGGACGTTCCAAAATCAAGTCGATATGCTTATCGATCCACGTATCGTTGGATACGATTGATCCAAGTTGATCAACCTCCGAAAAAACCATATCGCCACTATCGGCAATAGCTAAAAGCTTCTTTCCCTCTGCTGCGGAAATGAACTCACCTTTGTGATTCAAAAGTTTTAAGGCGTTCCATTGACCCGGATTGTGGCTTGCCGTGAGAATTATTCCACCGGCAGCATTCTCCGCGGGAACAGCCATTTCAACTGTTGGTGTAGTGCTCAGTCCTAAATCAATCACGTTTAGGCCCATCCCAATGAGTGTACTGTTAACCAATCCCGCAATCATTGGTCCAGATACACGGGCATCTCTACCAACTACAATGGTATCTCCCTTGCCCTCCGACTTAATCCATGTTGCGTATGCTGCGGCAAATTTCACCGCATCAATTGGGGTTAAGTTATCACCCGGCTTGCCACCGATGGTGCCTCTAAATCCGGAAATTGATTTTATCAAAGTCATAACGCAAATCTAGCCGTACCTATGTGGAATACCTCCTAGCGGTGTTACCTTATCGTAAACAGTTTTTCGACGACGTTCAGTTTGACGGACAATTGTAATTTTGATGCATGCAAAAACACTGGTTTTGGATTCTGGGCTTAGCGGCAGTTCTAGCATTTGCCTCCACATGTAATGACGAGGATTACATTAGCGTTGGTTTCTACAATGTAGAGAACCTTTTCGACACCATCGATGATCCAAATACATTTGATGGAGAGTATTTGCCGGACTCATTCCGGAACTGGAATACCAATCGGTATCAAACCAAATTGTATAACTTATCGACAGTAATAACGGCATTCGGAGAAGATGTAGCGCCTGATTTTCTTGGATTTTGTGAAGTTGAGAACCGCAAAGTTGTTGAAGACTTGATTTCAACACAGAAACTGATTGGCGTAGGATACAAGTTGGTACATATTGATAGTAAAGATGCTAGAGGAATTGATGTAGCCGGATTGTACAGAAGTGCAAAATTCGACTTGATAGATTTCGGAATCAAACGTGTCGATTTATCAGAGTTTGAGCAAATTACTCGCGACATCCTGTGGGTAAATCTGAAGAGTAAGTCTCATGGTGAGGACTTTTATTTTATCGTCAACCATTGGCCATCACGTCGTGGAGGTCTGGCTGAGAGTGAACCCAAACGCAAAATCGCAGCAGCAGTTTTAAAAGCGCTTAAGGACAGTTTAATCGAGGCCAACCCGTTGGCAAACGTAGTAATCATGGGTGATTTCAATGATGAACCGGCGAATGCAAGCATCGATCAAACACTTGGTGCATTAGCCTCGACCGAAAACGTAAGTAATTCACAAGTTTTCAACGCAATGAAGCCTTTGGACGAGAAAGGTAGAGGCAGTTATTGCTTTCGGGGAAACTGGAATATGCTAGACCAAATTATGGTAAACGGTCAGCTTCTAAACGGCAAAGGCTGGGAATACAAGGCAAAATCAGCTACTATCCACGATTGGAAATGGCTTCGTCAGCGTAGCGGTGATTACAAAAACTATCCGCTGAGAACATTTGGTGGCAAAACCTATCTAGCAGGATATAGCGACCATTTCCCAGTTTCTATTCTCTTGGAGCATCGCGGCAATTAACCGTCGAATATTGTGTACAGAATTTAATTACATTTGTCTAGGACAAACCGGTCTATCGCGTCCGCCAAATGGCTGATGAGGAAAGTCCGGGCAACACAGGGTAGTGCACCCCGATAACTTCGGGGGATTGATACTGCAAGGTATCAAGACAGCAAGTGTAGCAGAAAATAACATCCTGTTTTCGGACAGGGAATGGTGAAAACGTGGGGTAAGAGCCTACGCGTGTCAGTGGTAACACTGTCATGGTACAAACCTTGCACGTTGAAAGACCAAGTAAACCCGGGAATTGAGGCTACCCGTCTCATGCTTCGGCGGCCCGGGAGGGTAGGTTGATGGATCTAGTTGGCAACAACTAGACAAGATAAATGATAGACGCCGCCGTTGGCGGTACAGAACCCGGCTTACAGGTTTGTCCTTAATTTGAAGAAACACTATGGCACGCATACTCATTGTAGACGACGAGCAAAGCATTCGCGAAACACTGAAGGAAATCCTTCTGTATGAAAGCTATGAGGTAGAAGAAGCCGAAGACGGCAAGGAAGCCCTCAGTCTAATCAAGAAATTCAATTACGACGCCGTTTTGTGCGACATCAAAATGCCCGAAATGGATGGCATGGAGTTGTTGGACAAAGTAGCTGAGATTGTACCGGAACTCCCGTTTATCATGATATCGGGTCACGGCACCATTGAAACTGCAATTGAGGCAACTAAGAAAGGTGCCTTCGATTTTATTTCGAAACCTCCGGATCTCAACAAACTTCTGATCACCGTTCGGAACGCAACCGAGAAAAACAGTTTGGTGATTGAGACAAAGGTTCTCAAACGCAAAATCACCAAGACACGCGAGATGATAGGCGAAAGCCCATCCATCAAAAAGATTAAAGACACGATTGAGAAAGTAGCTCCAACCGATGCACGGGTATTAATCACCGGTCAAAACGGTACCGGTAAAGAATTGGTCGCTCGCTGGATCCACGAAAAAAGTAATCGTCATGCTGAAGCGTTTGTCGAAGTAAACTGCGCCGCGATTCCATCAGAACTGATTGAAAGTGAGCTATTTGGTCATGAAAAAGGTTCTTTCACATCGGCACACAAACAGCGTATTGGTAAGTTTGAGAAATCTCATAATGGAACGTTGTTTCTTGATGAAATTGGCGACATGAGTCTTTCCGCCCAAGCCAAAGTGCTTCGAGCGCTTCAAGAAAATAAGATCACTCGAGTTGGAGGTGACAAAGACATTGATGTTGACGTTCGCATTGTAGCAGCTACCAACAAAGACCTTCGTAAGGAAATAGATGAAGGAAACTTCCGTGAAGATTTGTACCACCGTATTAGTGTGATTCTTATACACGTTCCTTCGCTGAACGAGCGTACGGACGATATACCTCTACTTGCGGAGAAGTTTATCAACGAAGTTTGCGAAGACAATGGCATGCCACGTAAAGTACTCGCACCGGGTGCAATGCAGGAGCTGAAGAAGATCAACTGGACTGGTAACATACGTGAATTGAGAAACGTGATTGAACGACTCACCATCCTTTGTGATGATAAAATCACCGGTGACGATGTATTGAACTTCTCGAATGCCGCCAGTCGACGTACAAGCAGCCTTGATGTTGTGGAACAATTTGACCGCTTCCAAGACTTTAAAGACTACGCGGAAAAAGTATTTATTGATGCGAAGTTGAAGAAGAACAAATGGAACGTGGCAAAAACAGCTGCAGAAATTGACATTCAACGAAGTCACTTGTACAACAAGATTGATAAATACGGTCTCAAGCGAACTAAGAAGTCGTAAATGATTGGTGCTGATGTAGCACACGCTGCGGCCTTGCTTCGTCGAGGTAATGTGGTTGCAATTCCTACAGAAACAGTCTATGGTTTAGCCGGTAATGCGCTAAACGAAGCTTCGGTCACTCAAATCTTTACAGTTAAGCAACGTCCTTCTTTCGATCCACTAATCGTACACATACACAATCTTTCGCAACTGAATGACTTGGTTGCAGAATTTCCGGAACAAGCCAAAAAGCTCGGCGATCGTTTTTGGCCGGGTCCGTTAACATTAATTCTACCCAAAAAAGAAATCATTCCGGACTTGGTCACCTCCGGTTTGCCATTCGTGGGTATCCGGATGCCCAGACATCCGCTCACACGCGAACTTTTACAAAAGCTCTCTTTTCCACTTGCGGCACCTAGCGCGAATCCGTTTACATATGTAAGTCCCACAACCGCGCAGCATGTCGAGGACCAACTCGGGGATAAAATTCCTTATATCTTGGATGGTGGAGCATGTGAAGTAGGGCTTGAATCAACCATTGTGTCTTTTGCAGAAAGCAAACCTAAAGTTTTGAGATTTGGGGGAATCTCCAAAGAACGGATTGAAGAAATTATTGGGCCGGTTGACGAACAAATCAGCTCATCCAATCCCGTTGCTCCCGGACAGATGGATAAACACTACGCAACGTCCAAGAAACTTCAAATTGTATCCACCCCACGCGAATTGATGGACTGTCACGGTTGTTTTACAATTGGCTACGGTGAAGGTGATTTCGAGTATAACCTCTCTCCTACTTCAAATCTCGAGGAAATGGCGCGCAACGTCTTTGCAGCGTTGCGATTAGCTGACGAATCCGACGCGTCGTTAATCTCTGTTTGCTTAGCACCCGAAGAAGGTCTTGGCAGAGCAATTAACGACAGGCTGCGACGTGCTAGTCGTTGAGTAAGCCTTGAGCAAAATCATCTAATGCTTGACTGGAAAAACCTTTGCGCACCTCAGTCCGATCCCAAAAAGGCTCAATACCCTGTGCACTTGAAGACCTTTGCAACTTGTTTGGGTCGCGATAAATAATTGCCCCTAAATCCAAATCGGACGGGATGAAAATTCCCCACTTCGTTTCTACGTCTTTTACATCTCGCTTTAGGTTGTATATAAAAGGCTGAAATGGTTGACCTATGGCCTCATACACTATTTCAACCTTGGTTTCACTGAAGTACTGCCCATACGTCGTTTCACTCATCCTACTTTGCACTTCAGGTTTTTTTCGCTCTCTGAAATACAAACTCAGTACAACATTCCGATTTCGTTCAAAATCCCACTTGTCCTCTTCAAATCGATCCACAAGTTCATATTCGGGAATGCGACCAAGGAAGTCACCTTTTGGCCAAATTCGAGATTGAAGCTTTTTGAGTGATATCCATTTCTGGATTTACGGAATTCGAATCATAAACTTTCGAGAAGTGGGTTGTGGCTTGTTGAGATTAAACCAATTACCGCGTTCGTCAGGAAGAACGAAAAACAAAAAGTAAAAAAAAACCGACCATTGCCATAAATCCCAACATCCCGTCCATTACACAAATTCACTTAGTTCAAGCCAACGCAGCTCCTTTTTATCTAGAAGCTCATTAACCTCCTCTAAACGTTTAGCCTTGTCTTGCAGCACCTGATAATCTGTTTCACCGCTGATCATAAATGCTTCAATTTCCGCTTTTTCAGCGTTTAACTTTTCAATCTCCCCTTCAAGTTGTTCAAACTCGTATTTCTCTTTGAAACTGAGCTTTGTTTTTACTTCGTCTTTCTTCTGTTCAGCTTTCCAATCCAACTTCTGAGTCTCTGACTCCTTAGATTCCTCTTGCTTGTTATCGATGTAATCTCGGTAATCTTGGTAACTGCCATTAAAGTCTTTTACCTTCCCTTCACCCTCAAATATGAACAGGTGATCTACCAGAGTATCCATAAAGTATCTGTCGTGAGAGACGATTACCAGACATCCACCAAACTGTAGTAGAAAATCCTCTAGCTTGTTCAGCGTAAGAAGATCTAGATCGTTCGTAGGCTCGTCCAAAATCAAGAAATTTGGATTCTGGATTAACACGGTCATCAAGTGCAATCGGCGCTTTTCCCCACCACTTAGCTTATCCACCGGATTGTGCTGCATCTTAGGCGGAAACATGAAGTGATTCAGAAACTGACTTGCCGAGAGCTTCGACCCGTTGCCAAGTTCAATCACCTCGGCATAGTCTTTCAACACATCGATAACCTTCATTTCGGGTTTGAAGTCCAAGCCTGACTGCTTGTAGTATCCAAAAACCACTGTATCTCCGGTATTTATTTTTCCGGAATCCTGTGGTTCCAAACCGGCGAGTATGTTTAAAAAGGTCGATTTCCCAACACCGTTGGGTCCAACAATACCAATCCGTTCACCCTTTTTGAAGGTATAATCGAAACCGGAAAGCACTTTCAAATCACCAAAGGACTTATACACCTTCTTTAATTCAAGTATCTTCCCTCCTACTCTAGACATTTTAACGTCTAAAGTTATTTCCTCTTGCTTCGTTCCACTTTGCGAAACTTTCTTGGTTTCATTAAAGCGTTGAATTCTCGATTTAGACTTGGTGCCCCGTGCTTTGGGCATCCGTCTTATCCAATCGATCTCTGATTTTACTTTTTTACCTGCCTTATCAATTTCGATGCGGCGCACCTCCTCTCGCTCTGCGCGTTTTTGTAAGAAAAAGGAATAATTCCCATGATGCGTATAGAGCTTTCCCTCATGGAGTTCTAAAATCGTATTACACACATTTTCAAGGAAGTAACGGTCGTGTGTTACCATAAACAAGGTAAGATTAGACCGATTCAAGTATTCTTCCAACCACTCAATCATCTCTACATCCAGGTGGTTCGTTGGCTCGTCAAGTATAAGTACGTCCGGCTCATCGAGCAGTGCTAATGCCAGGGCCAATCGCTTCTGTTGACCTCCGGAAAGCTGTCCTACTTTTTGACTCTGGTCTACTATTTCAAAACGAGTTAATATCTCCTCAAGTCTACGCTCATAGTCCCATGCCCGAAACTCATCCATACGTGCCATGGCTACATCCAACGCTTTACGATTGGCGGATGAGTTATCCTCCGCCTGCGCGTCAAGCGCATTGTGGTATGTGTTTATGATGTCAAGTAACTCGGTATTCGAAGTACGAATCAACTCACTGATACGAATCTCAGGTTCAAAATTCGCTTCTTGTGGAAGGTAGCCAAAACGGATACCGTTCCGAAAAACCACCTTGCCTTCGCTTGGTTGGTCCTCTCCGGCCATAATGCGCAACAAACTCGACTTACCTGTTCCGTTGTTGGCTACAAGAGCCATCTTATCACCTTTGCTTAAACCAAAATTGAGATCGGCAAACAATACCCGTTCACCCAAGTTTTTCTCTAGATGTTCTACCGATAAGTAATTCATTATGAGCGAACTTTAAACGAAAGTCCCATATCAAACGTAGCAACCATTTCGTCTCTACACCAAGCTTCTACGGTTACGTTTTCGGTTACGCGTTCCCCGGATTTTTGAGCAGCTGATATCATCTGATCGATGATTTCTCCGACATTGCATCTGAATACTACACGATCTTCAGCACGTTTGATGTAATTCGCGCTCATGGTCTTAAAAACGGGAGCAGTCTTCAAGCCCAGTCGTTTAACTTTTTCGTAGGCCAATAAACCACAAGCTAAATCCGCTCCTACCGTCATAACCCCGAGATACATGGAGTTAACATGGTTGCGTGTTCTTCTTCTCAGCGGAATCACCACACTCAAGCTGTGCTCGGTCAAATTCGTAACTCTGGGACGCACAAAACCGATAATCGGAATTTTGAACATACCAAACAGAAATAATTGCCAATTTGCCTTGCGAAGACTCTTTCTATACATCTTAAGCTACAAGTTGGTTTACAACTTCTTTTACCGGTTTTACTCGATCTACATATTTAATCGTTGGTCCAGCACACCACACGTTGCGATAGGTAGCACTAAATGCGGCTTTTTGTAAGCTCTTCATACCTCGAATAAACGTTATGGCTTTGATCCACTTCTTTATTTTTCGATTCTTATTCAAGAATCGCTCAACTGGATTCTGCTTTGTACCAATTTCTTTAACATATGGTGTATTGATAACCGTGCATGGTGTTCCGGACAACTTGGTAGTCATCACAATATCGTCTTCATTGTAATCTACAATAGCTTGTTTATAGGCATCGGTAACCGGTGCCTCTTCGGTGGCAATGAAAATACTACCTACTGAAACACCTTCTGCACCAAGTGATAGAATATGCTCTAAACTTTTTCGATCTCCTACACCTCCCGCACTGATTACAGGTATTGAGCAGTTCGCCTTGAGCAACGGAATTAATTCCTCAGGTGGGATATTTCCGGCGTGACCACCGGCAACACTGTTCACCGCTATAATGGCATCAGCCCCCATTTCTTCGACCTTCTTGGCATACGTCAGGTCCGTCACATCGCAAAAAACCTTGATTCCATGTTTATGGGCTCCCTCGATAGTTGATTTGGGGTTACCCAAGCTCGTGATGAAGTAATCCACTCCAATTTCACAGCAAACATCAAGCTGCTCTTGAAACTTAAAATTCGACTTGTTTACAATGAGGTTAATCCCAATGGGTCCTTTTGAATCACGCTTAAGATCAACGAGAGCCTCCTTTAAATCTGCGGTTGTTCGGTAATTTAATGCGGGTATAGCACCGGTTATGCCTGCCGCGCAAGCTTCAATCACCATAGCTGTGTTGCTAACCAAGAACATCGGAGCCATTATAATTGGGTAGTCGATGTCCAGTAACTTAGATAATCCGTAATCTCTCCAATTCATTGCTTCTCAAAGGTAGTTTATTCATATATGTTGGTTGGTCATAAAATGGGAAACTTTCTCAAACGCTTCCTTGGTTTGACTGTTATGAAATAGATTAATTTTGACGAAATTTTGAGCAATGACAACAGTGGAGAAACGAGTAATTAAATCACCAACAGGTACAAATCTGAATTGTAAAGGATGGGTACAGGAAGCCGCATTCCGCATGATTCAAAACAATTTAGACCCTGAAGTAGCTGAACGCCCGGAAGACTTAATCGTCTATGGAGGTCGCGGGAAAGCTGCTCGAAACTGGGAAAGCTTCGATAAGATTCTTGAACTCTTAAAGAACCTAGAAGAAGACCAGACGTTGATGGTCCAATCGGGCAAGCCGGTAGGTGTACTTCGCTCGCACAAAGACGCTCCACGTGTATTGATAGCAAACTCAAACCTAGTTGGAAATTGGGCCAACTGGGAACATTTCAACGAGCTAGAACAAAAAGGCTTGATGATGTACGGTCAAATGACTGCCGGAAGCTGGATTTACATTGGCTCCCAAGGGATTGTTCAAGGTACGTACGAGACTTACCTTTCACTTGCCAACAAGCACTTCAATGGCAGCCTTAAAGGAACGGTGAATGTAACTGCTGGTTTAGGTGGAATGGGTGGAGCTCAACCGCTCGCCATTACGATGAATGAAGGTGTTTGTCTTGCTGCAGAAATGGAAGAATGGCGCGTTACCAAAAGATTGGAGACACGCTACCTGGATAAAATGACCCACAACATTGATGAAGGTATCGATTGGGCATTAGAAGCTGCGAAGAATGGAGAAGCTATTTCCATTGGAGTTGTATGTAACGCCACCGACTTATTAGGTCGGATGATAGAACGCAACATAACGCCGGATACACTAACGGATCAAACCTCGGCACATGACGAGCTAGTAGGTTACTTCCCAGAAGACATGTCGGTTGAAGAAGCCAACTCACTCCGAGAATCAAACCCGGATGAATACTGTAAGCGCTCAAAAGCAACCATGTGTTACCACGTAAAGCAGATGCTTGAATTGCAGAAACGAGGTGCCATTACCTTCGACTATGGCAACAACCTCCGTGGTCAAGCACTTGCTGAAGGAGTTGAGAATGCGTTCGACTTCCCAGGTTTCGTACCTGCATATATCCGACCGTTATTCTGTGAAGGTTCAGGTCCTTTCCGATTTGTTGCCCTAAGTGGTGATGAGGAAGACATTTTTAAGTTGGATGCGAAACTCAAAGAACTATTCCCGGAGAATGCTGGCTTGCTTAGATGGTTAGACATGGCGAAGGAGAAAATTGCTTTCCAAGGTCTACCATCCCGAATTTGTTGGTTGAAAATGGGTGAGCGCGAAAAAGCAGCACTTGCGTTCAACGAAATGGTGAAGAATGGAGAAGTTTCTGCTCCTATCGTTATTGGTCGGGATCACTTGGATACAGGCTCTGTAGCTTCGCCAAACCGAGAAACCGAAGCTATGAAAGACGGTAGTGATGCCGTGGCTGATTGGCCGATATTGAATGCATTAATCAACACAGCAGGCGGTGCCAGTTGGGTGAGTTTCCACCACGGAGGTGGAGTTGGAATGGGTTATAGCCTTCACGCCGGAATGGTAATCGTTGCCGATGGATCGGAAGATGCACACAAACGACTGGCTCGCGTTTTACACAACGACCCGGCAATGGGTGTTATCCGTCACAATGATGCTGGATATGACATTGCTTCGGATACTGCAGATCAACACGGATTAAAAGTATAGTTTATATAAAATGAAAACGCGGCTCCCGCCGCGTTTTCTGAACTACTGTTTGTAATACGATTGTATTACGACTATGATTACTATGCGAATCTTTATTATGAATTATTTCTTAATGATTTTCTCAGTAATTGTTTGTCCATTCACATCTACTGTTACAGCACAGATGCCTGTTGGCCAATCCTGAGTATTAATTGTTTCGAACCTGGTGCGGTTGTTAGATTCAACATCTAACATTACTCGTCCTTGAAGGTCTCCTACAACAACTCTTTCAAACGTGTTAGAGGTCGCAATGCTAAAGCTACCGCTGAATGGGTTTGGAGAAACTTGAAGCTTAAGTACTCCACCGGTTAACACTGTCATTACAGATGTGTATTCCGATTGACCATCAAAGTCAACTTGCTGAATCTTGTAGAAGTATGTCTTTTCTGGCTCCACTGAAAAATCAGTGAATTGGTAGTTCGTTACTTCGGATACTGTACCTTGACCCGTTTCAGTTCCCACCTCAATGACTTTACCATCTTTCTCTACGCGGTAAATCACGAAGTGACTGTTGTTTAATTCCATTGCTGTTGACCATTCTACAACTACTGCATTTACAGATTGCTGGTACTCGGCAGTGTAATCCAACCAATCAACCGGTAATGGCGTTGTCCATGAGATGGTATAAACAGCTGGAGTTAAATCGTCTAAATCTGCTCCGTCTACAAAGAAGTATTCGAACTGGAAAGACAAGCTGTTTTCTCCGTCAAATCGAACCTCAAGTTTTGAAGGATCGAAGTTTGGTATCTCTTGGTTTAATTCAACCAACACTCCATCATACAGAAGCTTCTTCCCCTTCATGTTTGATGTATCTGTGATAACCAATTTGTTACCACTTCCTATTGAACCGTCTTCATTGTCGTTAGCCGCAACACTTGGAAAGTCATTTGCTACTGTAAGAGCAAGTGTAGATTGGTAGGTAGGACTTGTAATTTCGTCTTCACGGTCTATTGCTTCAGGTCTTTTGTTGATTCCAACGTATACGTTATCTACGAAGTTTCCATTGATCGAAATGTTCGTAAGTATTCCATTTGCCGTTCCATCACTCCCGTTTCCGGTTCCGATGTTATCTCCTGTATATACCCAGTTTGCTGGTAAAGATGCTGATGGCGCTGATCCGCCTACAGTTCCTTGATTCGTGCTCAATACAACGCTGTACGTGTCTGAGTCAAGGTTTAAGAATTCGAAGTATCCTTCCGCGTCAACTTCAACCGATTCTACAACTTGGTTGCTGCTGTTCATCAAAGTTACGTAAAGAGTGTTCGCCTCTACTTGCTCAATGCCAGATCCATCAACCTTGTTGTTCACCAATCCATTCGCATCCTTAAAGATGTTTCCTGAGATTCCTCCAATCAATGGGTTGTTTGGATTGTCTTCAAACGTTACATCAGATAATCCGAAGAATTTAGGATCTGCATCACCTGTGTTATCAATTCTAAAACCGAAAATGGTTCTGTCTGTATTGAACTCACTCATTTTGATTACCGTGAACACCATTGGCTGATACGTGATGTTCGTTGGCGCGTAACCAATATTCCAGTCGTACTCTGCGCGAACGCTTCCCTAGCAATGATAGTAGTAGTTTTCATAACATGCGGACTTGTACTGAACATCTAGTCAAAGTTGTGCCGACCACGTTAAAACGCTGATTATCAACATACTATTTTAGATTCATTTTGCTTCCGTGAATCATTTTGAATCTAATTGTTGATGTTTTTCTTATTTTGAGACAAATGACAATACTAGAATCGAGACCGACTCAAAAAGTAAAAAAACTACTTTTGCAGCCTCATGGCGATAAAGATTAAAAACGCAAAACAGATTGAGGGAATTCGTCGCAGTTCTCAGTTAGCAGCAAAGTGTTTAAAACACCTTGAGCAATTCGTTAAACCGGTTACTACCACTAAGGAACTGGATACGATCGCATCTGAGTTTATGAAAGAACATGGTGCAACATCTGCTACCATTGGGTACCAGGGACATGGTGCTCCCCCATTTAGCGGTCATATCTGTACCTCAGTAAACGATGTCATTTGTCATGGTGTACCAAATGAGTATACACTAAAAGATGGCGACATATTGAATATAGACGTAACTACCGTACTGGATGGATATTACGGAGACACTTGTCGTATGTATGAAGTTGGAACCATTAGTGAGGAAGCACGTCACCTAATAGATGTTACCAAAGAGTGCCTTAAGCTAGGCATAAAGGAATGCTACCCAGGAAGTAGATTTGGGAATATTGGATATGCCATTAGTGAATATGCACACAGCGAAGGACTAAGTGTTGTATATGAATTCTGTGGTCATGGTGTTGGCTTGAAGTTTCACGAGGATCCTGAGGTGAGCCATATATCACAAAAGAATACCGGGAAACGCATGAGACCGGGAATGATATTCACGATTGAGCCAATGATTAACACAGGCAAAGCTCGTTGCAAAATTGATAAAGCCGATGGGTGGACCGCACGTACGATTGACGGTGGATTATCCGCACAATTTGAACATACCATACTCATCACAGAAGACGGCTGCGAAGCACTAACTGATGTGTATGGAGAATATTAGTGATGCACAACAATGCGCTAGTACTAGAACGATACTCAGAATATCTTAATCAGAAGATACGAGGAGATGTTTTATCAACTTGTGCTAGCTCAGCTCCGGGTGATTTACATTTAAATTTTGAAAGTGGTTTCTACCTAAGAATAGTATTTTACAAGAACCACACCTTCTTTCAAGAACCTGAATCACACTTCTTTCCGAAGAAAAACACCATCCCTCAACTGAAGCAAGTAGTTGGCCATCGGGTGAAGCAGGTTAAAGCTTTTCAGTTTGATCGAGCAATTCTTATTGAATTCGAGAATGATTTACATGCAAACGTTCTGTGTTTTGGTAGGCGAAGTGGAATCATCATTACATCTAACAATGGATCGGTGGTTGAAACGTTTAAGCAACCCGAGATTGAGCATTTCACAATAGACGCCACTTCATTCAATCATACCGACGATCCAAAAGAACTACAAACATTAAATCCTTTTATACATTGTGACTTAATGCCTGTCTTTGAGCAATTTAACTACTACACGAGTAAGTCCAAAGACACAGCACTTGAACAAATTCAAGCCTATATCAAAGAGGCTAGTCTTTACATCAACCGAGGAAAAAAATATGAGCTGTCGATTCTTAAATCAGACAATTGTGTTGAGTCATATACCAACATAGGCTCAGCGTTCCACGATTTTGCTCGATTGTATATGGCTGAAGACCGATACACCAGCTTATACGAGCAATTGGAGCGCGAATACACCAAAGAACTGAAGAAGTTTCAAAAGCGTATTGAGGCCACGGAGCGACACATACATCGTATCACACACGACCGAAACCACAAGTACATGGCTGACTTGATTATGGCAAATCTGCATAACGTACAGCAGGATATTAGCCATGTCGACGTCCAGGATTTTTACACCGGTAAAACTGTAAGAATACCGCTCAAACCAAAACTTTCCGGACAGAAAAACGCAGAGCGTTATTATCAAAAATCAAAAAACGCTCATTTGGAGGTTCAGCACAAAGAGTCTGAACTCAAGAACTTGAAAGATGGTCTGAATTCAGTAGAGCAAAAGCTAAACGTGCTTAAATCAAAACCGGATTACAAAGACCTGGTTAAGCTTACCAAACAGAAAGAAGTAAAACAGAAAAAGGAGAAACAGGAAAACCTTCCGTATAAGGTGTTTCATCGTGATGATTTCTCGATTTGGGTAGGAAAATCAGCCAAGCTTAACGATGAACTCCTTCGTCGAATGCACAAAAACGACATCTGGCTGCATGCTCGGGATGTAGCCGGCAGTCATGTCTTAATCAAAAATCCTGATAACGCGGTCGTTCCGGTCCCGGTGATTGAATACGCTGCTAGTTTGGCGGCTAAATTCTCAAAAAGTAAAAACGAAAGCTTAGCAGCAGTTATCTATACCAAACCAGCTCATATTCGAAAATTCAAAGGCGCACTACCGGGGCAAGTTCGAGTAGACCGAGAAGAAGTGGTCTTGGTGGAACCAGCGAGGTGACAGTATTGAGTGAGGAGTAAGTAGTAATTAGGGAGTGGAAAATGGAAAGTTAAAAAGGTGGGATGTAGGGTTTAGATTGTAAGGTACGAAGTTGAAAACTGATACATTTTACAAATGGCTAAGAACTAATAGCCAAATCATCGCTTATACGAAGTTAATGGTTATGGTTTGTGTTTGTGTTAGTGTCAACGTTATCGTCATAGCCAAAGTCCCATTTACGGATCCACATCCACCACAACCCGAACTCCTCTGTAATCCTTATTTTCCTTGAATATCTGAACCTTATTGCGAATAACCTGCTTGAGCGGTCTCAAAGGTGTTGGACTAACAATTTTTATGAGTATTTGACGGATAAACAACCCTCGAATTTTAGAAACGTATGGTTCTTCAGGCCCCAACATCATAGCGCCTAATTCCGGTCGCAATAAATAAGCCATCATATCCGCAGCTTTTTCGGTGTGCAGGTAGTCCTTGTGCTTCACCACTATTTTGATCAAACGACTAAACGGGGGATAGTTAAACTTGTCTCGCTCTAGAATCTCAGCACCATAGAAACCATCAAAATCCCCTTCAACTACCCGCTCAATAATATGATGATCGGGTTGGTTGGCCTGTAGGATAACACGCCCCTGTTTATCGCGCCTTCCTGCCCTACCTCCTACTTGTGTAAAAAGCTGATAGCTTCGCTCAAAAGCTCGGTAATCCGGGAAGTTCAGCGCATGATCTGCGTCTAATATGCCTACCAAAGACAAAGCCTGAAAATCAAGCCCTTTAGTTAACATCTGTGTGCCAACCAAGATGTCAATCTCGCGTTTTTCAAATCCGGAAATGATATTCTCAAACGCAGTTTTGGTCCGTGTTGTCTCGTAGTCTAACCGTTGAATGCGAGCCTCCGGTATCAAATCGGCTAATTCCGCTTCTACCCTTTCTGTACCATAGCCAACCATATTTATCGCTGTATTGCCACAAGCAGCGCACGACGAAACCGGCTGGATATTATATCCGCAAAAATGGCATCGCAACCGGTTTTCCTTTCTGTAGTAAGTCAGTGTGATATCACAGTTTACACAACGAGGCGACCATGAGCATTCATTACATTCCGTTATTGGAACATATCCTTTTCGGTTTAGAAAGACAATCGACTGTTCCTTCGCATTCAAGGTTGTTTTTAACCCATCGAGCAAGACACTGCTAAACATTCCGTGATTCTGTCGTTTCTTCTTTTCATCCCGCATGTCTACCACCTCAAAACTAGGCGGTGTTACTCCACTGAATCGGTTGTCCAACTTTACGAAGCCGTATTTCTCGGTTTCCGCATTGCGCATGCTTTCAACAGATGGTGTTGCACTGCCCAAAAGCACTTTGGCTTGTGCAATTTGCCCAAGCACTATGGAGGCATCGCGAGCATTGTATCGCGGACTGGGCTCAGTCTGTTTATACGTATTCTCGTGCTCCTCATCTACAATGATGAGGCCGAGGTCTTGAAACGGCATGAATATTCCGGAACGTGGCGCCAACAAAATGTTGGCCTCACGATCTTGAATTTTATACCATATTTCTAAACGCTCATTCCGATTAAACTTAGAATGATTCACAACTACTTGATCACCGAAATACGCTTGAATTCGTTTTATTAACTGTGTAGTGAGCGATATCTCAGGCAACAAATACAAGACCTGTTTCCCTTGTTTCAGGCAGTCATCGATAAGTTGGATGTAAACATGAGTCTTCCCACTCGAAGTAACCCCATGTAACAGCACCACATCTTTCTCATCAAACCACGTATTAATCGATTTATAAACCTGCTCCTGATCTGGAGTGAGGATGTTTTCTTTTGATTCTTCAGTTCCTTCGTAGACAATTCGATCTACTTGTTGATCGTATTCCACGAGAATTCCGTTCTTAACCAAGGTCTTTACCGAAGACGGACTTAGGTTGAATTGTTTTACAAATTCAAGTCGGTCTATCCCTTCATGGTTTGGATCGGCAGCTAACAACTGCATCAAAACACTTAACTGCTTTGTTTTTCCACTTTCTAAAGATTCAAATACCTGCTTGAGTGCCTGTTTGTTGTGGTATTCATCGGCGAGACAAATAAATCGTCTACTCTTAGGCTTATAGGTCTCATGAAGATCTTCACGTATTGTGATTAAGCCTTTTTCGTATAGTGAGTGAATTTGTTTGAATGCAGATTTTGCTTTAACCAGGTCGTTCACCTGATCGAGTGTGAGCGAGCCGGATTGTTGTAGCATTTGGACGATAGGTATTTCGGACGAATCCAACACCACATTGTCCGGGTCCACATCCTCCGTAAGCTCAATTCTAGTCTCCGATTGCAGTTTTAATCCATTTGGTAGCGCCGCATTCATCACTTCTCCCCACGTACACAGATAGTAGCGAGATATCCATGCCCAAAACTCGAGGTGATTTTCGTTTACCACCGGAACATCATCAATTACGGAAAGAATGTACTTAGCTTGATACTCAGTAGGTGGTTTATCGCTGATGTCAACAATGATAGCAGCGTATATCTTCTTTTTACCGAATTGGACGACAACACGCTTGCCAATAGCCACTTCTTCATTGAATTCCTGAGGTACGCGATACGTGTACTCCTTGGGTAACGCCAATGGAAGCAGGACCTTGATGTAAAGGCTGGTATATTCTTGAAAAAGGCTCAATACAGTATAGTGATCAGCAAATTACAAATCTGTGAAAATTTATGGTCAGAACCCGCGTTATATTTGCACCGTTGATAATTCACAACCGCATTTCAATGAACAAGTTTCTGGGTTTAATCTTAGTTGTATCCGCAACAATGTTTTTTGGGTGTTCAGAAGAACTTCCGGAAGTGCCTGAGAATATACACTCCGCAAAGGACAATGTTCGTGCAGAAACACATTTCTTTTCAATGTTCGATGCGGCCTACGACGTAATTGCAACAAACGATAAGTTTCGCAAGTCTGAAACCTCAATCATTCCTTCAAGCGTGCTGCTTGATTTTATCGACAGTTCATTTAAGGATGGTTCAGGAGTTTCTGTTTCGGTTGATTTTGGTGACGTAGGTTTTGAATCGCCTCATGGCACGCTCTGTCAAGATGGGAAGTACAGAGCCGGGAAGATGCACATTTTCGTCAATCAAAGTATTCAATCGATCGACTTCAGAGCCGTAATCACACTCGATAGCGTTGATGGTTTCTATACCGGAGACGGCGAGCACATGGTTCAATTGAATGGCACGACGATAATCACTCCGGCCGACTTAAACGCGATGCGCGTTCAGATGAAGAATGCAAGCCTGAATGACGATGGTTTGGTAACAAAGTGGACGAGCGACCGAGTAGTGAGACAAATAAAAGATGCAGGAGATGACGGGATTTGGGGGATGAATACGAAGT
>Ga0181574_10000181_pt1 | contig 58032 bp, 53 predicted proteins | sample 101ome_24_FD_145600 | JGI IMG/M metagenome (GOLD analysis project Ga0181574, IMG submission 145600) | Coastal salt marsh microbial communities from the Groves Creek Marsh, Skidaway Island, Georgia - 101410AT metaG (spades assembly) | ecosystem: Environmental > Aquatic > Marine > Intertidal zone... | reverse complement strand
TTTCAGACTGACATGCTACTAAACAGGAACCACAACCTATACAAGACGATAAGTCAATTGTCATTCCCCATCGGTGGCCAATATTTTCTACTGGATGTGCATCCCACAAGTCAAACTCAGCAATTGGTGCCTCCACGTGATGACCGTTCTCATCAATTTTCGACAATTTCCAATCTGGGTTGTATGCGTCTTTTGAATGATTCTTATAGATATCAAAAGTCGTTTCACGTACGATTGAATTACGACCCATCACCGTTTGGTGAATTTGGGTAGTAGCTATAGGATATGTTCCGCCTGCGCTTTTCACTTCACCGGCTACTGCATACTCCATTGTTCCATTAGAAGTCTGCACCAATTTGTATGCATTCTTACCTATAGTTTGTTTCTTTCCGTTTTCGTCTGTAGCAAATCCTCCATATTCTTTCGTTTGATAAGCTGCATTACCAATAGCCTCACCATTTTCACCACGTCCATAACCTAGCGCGATACCCACAGTATCCAATGCTTGACCTGGAGATGGATATACTGGCAAAGTTAAAGTTACATCTCCAACAGTTACAGTTGCAGTGCTGGCTGCATGCTCTTGATCAATTGTCGTGTTGTAACCATCACGCTCCATATCCATTGGATTCATTGTAATGTAGTTATCCCACGTCACTTTAGTTATTGGATCAGGCATCTCTTGCAACCAAGGATTCGCAGCATTCGCTCCATTCCCTATTGCTGCTTTTTGATACAATACGATTTCAACAGCACCTCCTTGCGGTAAAGATTGAACAGCATTACTCAATCCGCTATCGTTAAATTCAGGCTGCGCAGGAGCTTCTGCCGCTAACGATAGTGCACTGTTGTGAATTGTTGTGTTCCAAAATGAATCAAACCCAGTTTCTGAAGCGAAACCATTGCTTGCCCATGTTTCTTGCATGAAGTCAAATACGACTCTACTGTCTTTTCCTCCACGCTGAGCTGCACCCGCCCAAACCAACAAAGATTCTTGTGCGGCAGCAGTATCAAATAACGGACGAATTGTCGGCTGAGCTATTGCATATTCATTCGCTTTAGGAGAATAATCATTCCACGCTTCTAATGCATGGTGATCTGGAACTACGAACTTGCACTTAGACGCTGTCTCATCCGCAAACTGCGATAATGAGATGGTTAAACCAACATTAGCAATTGCATCTGCGAAAGCCGCCCCATTCGGTGCTGAATACACAGGATTCACACCATAGAAAATCACAGCATCTGGTGCCTTACCTGAAGTAATATCCTTAATTAACCCCGTCATTTTATCGTCTTCAGACTGATAAAGATGAATTGGGTTATTTATGTTAATTGTTGAGTTGTAAGCTCCAATTACATGATTCAATTTATTCACTAAAGACTGAATCCCAACATTATTAGAACCGGAAACAACTAATCCATTTCCAGCCTTAAGGTTGTTAGCAACTGTAGCTATCGCATCTGGAGAAACCGAACTTGGAACCTCACCAGCAATTCCACTTACATTTCCTCCACAAGCATTGATTAAAGCAGCAAGTACAGCAGCCTCCTCAGAAGGTTTAATCATAAAGCGCTCATCTGCGTTAGAACCTGTAATCGACATATTCGATTCAAACTGGTAGTGCTTCGACATCCAGTCATTATCTGGATTTCTATTTACCAGATATTGAGGGGTAAATTGAGTTGGCAATAACCATGAACTCAAAAAGTCTGCTCCAAAACTAACAATGGTTTTTGCCTTTGAAAAATCGTAATCAGGAATTATTGCTTTACCAATAGTTGTCTCATTCGCTTTTCTAATCGCCGAATATGAAACAGCATCGTATTGAATATGCTCAAAAGTAGCTCCAGAGGAAACACCCTCTTCATTTGTTCCACCCAATGAGTTTTTAAATGCTTCAATTGCCGCGTATGAACTTGGTGAGGCAATCGTATTGGAAAGCAATACAACTCTTCCACCTTTACTCTTAATTCCTTCTAGACCTCTTACGATTTCATCATCTACCGTTGCGGTGGGTGTGTCCACTCCGTCAATTGTGGCAAATTTTAATCGATCGCCGTTATATAGGGAAAGAACAGATCCAATAACCTGAGGATTGACTGCTCCATTTGTAAAACCAAAATCTCTATTTCCTTTTATGAAGATTGGGCGACCCTCACGCGTTTTTACTAGGATGTTCGCGTAAGACACACCGTCGTAATATGTAGATGCGTACCATGTTGCTTGCCCAGGGATAACGTCCTCTGGTTTATTCACATAAGGAACCGCTTTAACAACAGGTGCTTCACACGCAGCAACCGTAGCTGCAGCTACACTAAATCCTAAAAACTTCAAGAAATCTCTTCTTGCCGTAGACGTCTCTTTCAACTGCTCGTCGCCAAGAAACTCTTCTACGTTTGTATTAGTCATGAACTCTTGGTCCCTTTGTTGAAGAAACTCAGGAGTTTCATTTAACTCTTCAAGACCTTTCCAATATTTTCTATTCGTTGCCATATTCTGTTTGACTTCTACCTTTATTAATATTAGTAATGACACTTAGCACATTCCCAACCGCCAAGTTCTTTAACTGTAACCTTGCCATCTTCGAGGTATTTTTCGTAAAGGGCCTTGTCGTTATTCATTAGACGCTGATGAATCTCATCATAGTAACCATGCTTATGCTCATCACGATCTTTATCTAGTACAGGTCCATTTGCGATTTCTTTCGCGCCGTGACACTCAATACACCAACCCATTGTCAAAGTAGCACGAGTCAATGGAATGTTTCCATCGATTTCGTTTAGCTCTTCCACCGGAACAACACGCGGCAATTCATTTTGCTTGGTCATGTCTCCGTGACATTGCTTACAATCGATTCCACCAACAACTACGTGCTGAGAGTGATTAAAATAAACGTGATCCGGAAGCGCATGCACTTTGTTCCAAACGATATTCGCAGTTTCTCCAGTGTACTGACCCCCTCCATCAGGAATGAATCCGGCAGCACCGTATATCTTAGAGATTTGTGCAGTTTGATTATCGTCATTTCCTTGAACCTGCTTGTGACAGTTCATACATACGTTAACAGTAGGAATACCTGCAGACTTTGATTTCTCAACAGAATTGTGACAGTATTTACAATCGATTCCATTCTTTCCAGCATGAATATCATGAGGGAATTGAATTGGTTGGTTTGGTTGATATGCAGTTACAACACCAATAGTGTATAGTTGCAAGAATAGCGTAACAATCAACGCTAATACAACCACAAGTGTACCAATTCCAACATACTTCTTGTTCACCCAAGCCCATTGACGCAGCTCTTCAGAGTAAGAAAGACGATCTTCCTCGTTCGTATTTACCATTTTCAACTGGCGTCGAACACCACCTACAGACAAAATAATTACGACAAAAACCGCCGCTAAAATATACCAAATCCATCCTGTGTTATTTTCTTGCTCCGATGTTTCCGTCATAGCAAACGCACCAGAATCTGCGGCTCCAGCACCTGGCATCGGTTGAGCATCAACATAGTCAAAAACTGCCGTAATTTGCTCATCCGTTAAATCCGGGAACAAAGACATTGCTGTTGGTGACCACTGAGAAACTGTTTGAGCGTAGGCATCATTAGCAGCTGCTACCTGCCAGTTTTTTACCCATTGCATTAGCGAACCGGCTTTCGCCCCGCCATTTTCCCACTTTTGTCTTACTTCGTAAAGTTTAGGACCCGTCCCATCCTTGTGTGGCTGGTGACATGTGGCACATTTAGCTTTGAAGATGGTCTCACCTTCTTGAGCATGAATTAAAAAAGTACCGCTGTAAAGGAAAAACGCTAAAGCAACGGACAACCATTTGCTCTTGCCTCTAAACATCTGATTCTTAGATATTTTCATTTGAAATTTCTTATAAAAACACGCAAAATCGCGCTATTTGTCGGAAGCAAATTTAGTAGAATCGACATATTACGTGACAGTTTTATGACAATTTTAATTACATAGGAATTAATTTAAAACGATTCTAAATAAAGGGTTGTTAACATTTGTTCAAATCTTCGCTAACAAAACGAAACAACATACAATCCTTAAAAAAACATAAAACTCTAATAAATAATGGTATATTCCTTGTAAAAGCATACTCCTATTCACTAAATTCGCAGCAGAAATATTGCTTTACTAAAATTTTCGGTATGTTGAACTATGTAATCCTCATTCTGATATGTCTTCCCTGCATCACGTTTGGTCAAACGACGTGGTGGACAGATGATGCGCCTCCAGCAAATCAGGAACTCATAAAAGAAGGAAAAGTCACCATCAATAAAGACCCTAGAATCTCAAAAATGATTGCGTTCAAGGGGCAAACAATTCCTCCTGCCTTTGGTCCTCAAGTAAATGGCTTTCGTGTTCAGCTCTACTTCGACCAGGATAAGGACAATGTGAATGAGGCACGTACTCGCTTTTTAACCGCGACTCGAGAGGTTCCTTCCTACATCGAATATGCTGCACCGAATTACAATTTATTAATCGGTGATTTTAGAACCCGCCTAGAGGCTGAAAAATGGCGTGCTCAACTTAGTGCCGATTTCCCTGAGGGTATTGTAAAAGAAACACGGATTTACCTTCCAAAGATTGATTAAACAAAATCAATTCCTGTTATATAAGTGTTCGTTTTGAATTCCACTGAGTGGGGAGAGCGCACGACAAGGTCTACCTCTTGTGCTCCATTAATTCGGTGCACTATTCCCCATTGAACTTTATTTTGAACCGCAGAGTATAGTTGATCTTGTTTGTCGACCCACCAAATTGCTAAATTCCTTCCTTCTTCATAAAGCAATCCGCTGAATAGCTCCTCGAGGTATTGAGGGCTACCCTCTTCAGACCAAACTGAGTCTAACACTAAGAACTGATGAGAATTGGGCTTTAACACTTTTCTAAGCCTTGGAATATATGGAACCATCTTGGTCAACATTTTCCCATTTCTTCCCGGAAGTTGTTCAATCACCCAATCCGCCCGATGAACCTTCGCGAAAGCGACCAATTTTCCAGCCTTAAACAATCCATAAAAAGGCGATGTATTCAACGTGTGAAAATCAAAAAATAATGGCAAATCCCCGAAGTGTTCACGACAAAGACTTTTAATGTATTCTGTATTCTCCAGCTGCTTCAAAGTATCGCTGCTCCTTGGGTTTGTCCGTGAAAAAGTTTGTGTAGCTATTTTTCTGACGGTCTTAAAACCAAACCCTTTCGATAACAATAGACTTCTTTCATTTCTCGGATCAATATATGCATAAAAAAAAGAAGGTGGAGGTCCCCATTCGCCCCGTTCAACGGATTCAAAAAAGGCGCTAATTTTCTTTTTTAGCCCTCCTTGACCTTTCGAAGCTTTCATGTGATTACTTACTTGAAAGAGTTGATCAAATGCAAAATATCTCACATACCAACCGAACGGTCTTCTGCAACAAGTAATATTCGCTAAAGCTCGCCCATTTCGTTCTAATGTGAGGTATATTGGGTTATACAATTGTTTCAAACGATCTTCTGTATTCAAATGACGATATTTGGCACCATTTGTTCCTAGTGTTACCGACTTCAAGAGTGCCACGATATTTTCTGTAGGTGTTTCTCGTACAACAAAGGGATGCCAGTCTTTCATCTAAATTGCTCTTTCAACAATACTCTTAGCTTCATCTGGAGTTAAATCAGCACGTTCACCCATTGCTAACCAGTTACGATCAATAAACCGTTGTCGAATAATTTCTGGTGCATCCGCACAATCGGAAGCATATGCAGAAATAGAAGTAGGTATGTCTAGAGACTCGAAAAACTCACGGGTCTTTTGAATCGCTTGTTCGGCACAATTACCTTCTAACCCAAGAACACGTTGACCATATTGATTAAGTTTTTCACGTTTGTTTTCAATTTTGACTTCAAATAGGTTAGGTGCAATGATTGCTAAGGTTCGTGCATGATCGATGCCAAACAAGGCGGTTAATTCATGCGCAATCATATGTGTAGACCAATCGTATGACACTCCAGCGCGAAGGGTTCCATTGAGCGCCATCGTTGCGCACCACATTAAGTTGCCAGCAGCTTTCTCATCTTTCGGATTGGCCATTGCCTGTCGTGAAATTTCAATGAGCGTTAACAAAATTCCTTCTGCAATCCGCTCTTGTAATAAATTACCAGTAGGATAAGTCAAATATTGCTCCAGCGTATGCATGTAAGCATCCGTAATTCCATTTGCAATTTGACGCTTAGGCAACGTGGCCACTACTTTCGGATCTAATAAAGAAAATTTTGGGAAAGCAAATGCCCCCCCCATCGTACGCTTTTCTTTTAATTCTGACCGAGAAATTACTGCTCCAGAATTCATTTCAGAACCTGTCGCGGGCAGCGTGAGAACAGTGCCAAAAGGAATTGCTGAAGTAAATACGCACCCTTCCTTTCGGACTAAAACATCCCATGGGTCTTCTTGATAACATGCCGCTGAAACAATAAATTTCGTACCATCGATTACTGATCCACCCCCAACTGCTAGCACAAAACCAATTTCTTCTGCACGGACCAACTCTACAGCTCGCATCAGCGTCGTAAACTCAGGATTCGCTTCAATTCCAGAAAATTCTATCACCTCAAAATCCTTGAGAGACGCCATAACTTCCTGGAATACTCCATTTTCCTTAATGCTTCCACCGCCAAAGGTTATTAATACTTTACTTCCTACATACTGCTCTTTAATAAGATCAGCTATACGATCGTAAATATCAGTTCCAAAAATGACTTTCGTTGGATTATAGTAGTCAAAATTATTAATCTTCATAGAGTTAAATTATAGGTATTCAATTAATTCAGTTGAGTCTCTCCTCACCTTTGGGAAGGTAGCATATTTGTCTTCCTTGGATCGGAAGCCAATAGGACAAAGGATTACACTTTGTAATCCCTTTTCCGTTAGACCCAACAGCTCATTTACCTTATCGGGCATAAACCCTTCCATGGGGCATGCATCAATACCCTCCACAGCACAGGCCGTTAATAAATTGCCAAGTGCCAAATACACTTGGTTGTCCATCCATTTGACCTGTTGTTCACGACTCATCTTTAAGGTACTACGCAACATCGACTCGAACCCGGCTAATTGCCTGCTTGGCACCTTAAGACCTCTTATTATTGCCGTCTGTTCCACATAACTTGTAATGTGTTCTTCGCGTACCTCATCCACCCTACACAACACAAGAAGATGAGAACAATCCGCAACTTGACGCTGATTGTATGCTAATGGAACGCACGCTTCTTTCAATTTTTCATCCTTGATCACGATAAACTTCATCAGTTGAAGCCCCATCGATGTAGGTGTTAATTGCAATGCCGCAAGTATACTATCCATTTGTTCATGCGACAACTCCTTCCCCGAATCGAACTTTTTTACGGCATATCTCCATGTTAAAGCTTCCTCAATCCGACTTTTAGCAATTCTCTTTTCCATGGCCATAAAAATACTTTTTAACATTCGAAATTTCTCATGGATAGAAAACGAATTTGAATTATATTTGTTCGACTTTTAAAAAACCACTACCTAATTACGTAATACAAAAAGTTATGTCAAAAGAAAAAAATCGATATACAGACGGGGAGTTGAAGGAGTTCAAAGAGCTTATCAATAGAAAGTTAGAAGAGGCTAAAGAAGATTTAATGTTGCTGCAAAACTCGTTGTCGCACAATGATGATCACGGAACCGATGATACAGGTAGAAGCTTCAATATGATGGAGGATGGCTCAGAAACATTATCTCGAGAGGAAATGGCGCAACTTGCGGCCCGTCAAGAGAAGTTTATTCAGAGCCTAAAAAATGCATTAATTCGAATTGAAAATAAGACCTATGGTATATGTCGCGAAACAGGAAAATTGATTCGTAAAGAACGTTTAATGCTTGTTCCTCATGCTACGTTGAGTATTGAAGCTAAAAATGCACAAGGCTAGTTTACTGTGAAAAAAAACTACCTCATTTCCTTTGGAGTCGTACTGCTCATTCTGATTATTGACCAACTCGTTAAGCTCTGGGTAAAAACTTCCTTTTCCTATGACGATCCAAGTATAGATCTCGTTGGTGGATGGTTTAAGCTGAATTACGTAGAAAATCAAGGAATGGCTTTTGGGGCTACTCTTGGTGGGGGTATTTGGGGAAAACTTATTCTTTCGATATTCCGCATAATTGCAATTATTGCAATCACTTACTATCTTATTAAGCAGATCAAGCTTGGTGCTAAACGTGAGTTTCTTGTAGTAATTTCATTAATCTTAGCAGGGGCAACAGGAAACTTAATCGACTCCATGTTTTACGACTTATTCTTCAAACTTGACCCTTGCATTTCTTTTAATCAAATGGATGGATCAGGAATTTACATGTCCTGCGAATACTACGGAATTGTAGAAGAAGTTGAGGTAAGAAACACTGGATTTCTCTTTGGAAACGTGGTGGATATGTTTCAATTCGACGCTAATTGGCCTAAGTGGGTGCCATGGCTAGGCAGTTCGCAAGTTTTTCCAGCAATTTGGAACATTGCAGACGCGGCTATTTCTGTTGCTGTAATTCTTGTGTTAATCCGACAAAAAACATACTTCTCAACTCCGAAAAGTATTGAAAAAGCTACTACAGATCAATCCGAGTAATTATGTCCCTTTCTCCTTTCCATCTTGCGATTCCTGTGCACGATCTTGACGCATGTCGTCACTTTTATGGCACCGTACTCGGATTAGAAAGGGGTAGAACGTCAGATCATTGGACTGATTATAATCTATTCGGTCATCAACTGGTTATACATTTTAAAGAACGCGAGAAAACAATCGGGTGGAGCACCAATGTAGTAGATGGTAAAGACGTGCCTGTTCCGCATTTCGGGGTAGTATTACCCATGCCTGAATGGGAATCTTTAGCAGGAAAACTTAAACGCGCGAATGTCACCTTTATAATTGAACCCTATGTACGATTCAAAGGTGAAGTCGGTGAACAGGCTACCATGTTTTTTTTGGACCCTTGTGGGAACGCCTTAGAATTTAAATCCTTCAAGGACCTGAACTCGCTCTTCGCTTATTAAGACTGTTAAGAAGCATTTACTTTTTCAACTGTAAGCGCTGATGTTTGCTGATAGTGTTACCCAGATAGTCTTTGGCAGTGATAATGTAAAAGTAAGTACCTGGCTCTGCAATTATTCCAGAGGTTCGGTCTCTACCATCCCAAGTGAAGTTGACATCATTACTTTCAAAAAGAATTCCCCCGCTTTCGTCTAAAATTACAATGCTAAAATCATGCAAGCCTTCACTTTGGATAAAGAACTCATCATTCGATCCATCCCCATTTGGTGTGAAAAAAGTTGGAAGTAACGTTATTTTTCCGACCACGTCAATTGTTACAGTCAAAGAAAATGTTTTCGATTGACCGTTTTTAAAAGCTGTGGCAACAACATCAAACGTACCGGATTCCGTAAAAATATGTTCTGCCTCGGTTCCCGAATGTGTTAATCCATCCCCGAAATCCCAAACAATTTTTTCAGCATCTGTTGAAAGTGCCTGAAATGAATAGTGTTGGTTGGAATGCTTGATATATTCAACTGTAACTTCCAAAGGAGAAATAACAATTTCATGTTCCAAGCTCTCCGTCTCATCTGAAATTAACCGTTCTTCGTTAAGATCAAGTAAGGGGTCGCCAACAGGTAACATTGAAGACTGCAGCTCTTCGGGAAGCGCAATCGTTTCGATAATTGTTTCCTGAATTTCAACCTGCATAGTAATGTCAGTGAATCGGTCTTCGCTGGAATCGGCCTCATTAGTGGTTATAACCGACTCTTCATCCGATAATTGGTTTACCCCATCTTCATGAGTATTTTTTTCAACGATTGAAGCGGTCTTCGACTTCTCATTAACTGATTTATCAATATCAGAGGATGTTGTAACCACAAAATATGTACCTACAGCTGCTGCTGCCAAGATCACAGATACTGCTATTTTAATTGAAACAGCAGACTTTACAGCCACAATAGAGCTTCCGGCTGAGCCAGCTGCAGTATTAGCCAATTGGCCTTGGATTCCTTTCCAAAGTTGAGGGTCAACCTGGACTTTGTGATTACCAAGTTCACGTTGAAACAACTCTTTTATGTCGTCTTTATCGTTCAATTTTCAATTTTTCTAATGTATCTCGCAACACTGATCGCGCTCTAGAATATTGGGATTTTGAAGTGCTTTCAGTAATATCTAACATGTCAGCAATTTCATTATGGCTATAACCTTCTATTGCGAACAAATTGAATACCGTTCTGTAACCATCGGGCAAAGCCTTCACAAGCGTCATCAAATAATCTGCTTGAAGCTGTGCTTCGGTATGATTACTTTGTTTCAGTTCAAATGAAACATCATCTAACTCGAGGTCAGTTAGATGCTTTTTATCCTTTCTCAACTGATCCAAAGCAGTATTCACCATTATTCTTCTCACCCAACCTTCCAAAGAACCATCCAATTTGAAGTTATGAATGTTCTTAAAAACCTTGATAAATCCGTCTTGTAAGACATCTTCAGCCCGCTCTTTATCTCGAATGTATCGCATTGCAACAGCCAACATTTTCGGAGCAAAAGCATCAAACAATTGTTGTTGGGCCTTTGCGCTTCCGGAAACACATTCTTTTACGAGCGTTTCTTCATTCATAAATACACAAATCGATTCTTAGACCACAAAGTAAGAAAAAAGGTTGCATGTAGATGTAATAAAAATTAACTCCTTATTTTTGACGTGTAATTTATACAATGTGAAAAACTTCAATAGTACCTGTACCCTTCTGCTACTCTTGATGTGTCAATTTATTGCTTTTGGACAAAAACCAGCTAAAAAAGGTTTTTGGACAGCAAATTTGGCACTCTCAGAGGGAGTTTACCTGCCATTTTATATGTTATACAACGATCAAAAAGGTGAAGTCATTGTGATAAATGATGAGGAACAAATTACGCTCGAACTAGTTGAAAAAAATAGTGATAGCACAGTTTATGAATTTACTTCATTCAACACACAAATAGTTTTAAAATCAATCCAAAAGAAAAAGATTTCTGGATATTTCTACAATAAAGACAGAAAAAGTCATCCAATTATCCCTTTAGAAGGAACCTACGCCGGTAAAAAAGTCAACTATAAGTCTGTAAAAACAGCTCATGACATCAGCGGAAAGTGGAAAACTTCATTTTCTGCATTTACACCCGATGAATATCCTGCAATTGGATTGTTCAATCAAACCAAAAAAGGACGTGTAACTGGAACTTTTTTAACTGAAACTGGTGATTATCGTTACCTATCTGGGAATATGATCGGGAACGAACTTACCTTGGGTTGCTTCGATGGGTCTCACGCGTTCCTGTTTACCGGAAATTTAATAAATTCAAATTTATCTGGAACCTTTTATTCAGGAAGTCATTGGAAGACAAATTGGATTGCTCAAAGAGACAGCAACTTTACTCTTGCCAATCCAAAAGAAATTACGTTTTTAAAAGATGGCGCGGAAATCAAATTTACAAAACCAGATACTACAGGACAGCTGGTTCATTTTCCTAATCCTCACTATCAGGGAAAAGTCGTTATTATTCAACTAATTGGAACATGGTGTCCCAATTGCTTAGACGAAACAAACTACTTTAAGGAGCTTCACGAAAAATACAACGAAGCAGGGCTGGAAATATTAGCCATTGGTTATGAAGCCCCCGAAAACTTTAACGAACAAGCAGAACGTATTAAAAAGTATACTGATAAAAAAGGAGTGCCCTACCCAATTCTCGTTGGGGGTATTGCAAGCAAAGGACTCGCTTCACAGGATTTTCATATGCTCAACTCAATTTCATCGTTTCCTACGTCTATATTCATCAACCGTAAAGGGGAGGTAGTTCAAATTCATACTGGATTCAATGGTCCCGGAACTGGAGAAATTTACACACAGTTTTTGGAAGATACGAACCGCTTAGTGGAGCGATTACTGAACGAATAAACAATTCGTTTACTTCCAGTAAAATGCCCCTTGTTCCAACTGATGGCCGTTCTCAACTTGAGAACTTTTCAACCAACTTCCCAGAACTACAGCAGCGCTATCCGGATTTACATAGCAGTCCTCCAACGGGATGAGCACCTCTCTATCGTCTATAAGCACATGCAATCCATTCATGTGCCACTTAAATAGAGCTAGTGCTTCATTGCGCGCAGCAATTTCAACAAGTTGATTTTCTTCTATTGGGATGTATTTTGACGAACCGCTGTATTTTCGCTCATAAGCCGACACTATAAAATCCAGTTTCTTAAGCTCCTCCTCTGTATTAACAGTATGTAAGAAATAATTGACTCCTGCATTTTTAACAAGAACTAAGGGGGTTGGTGAGTTGAATACAACAACCTCCTGCTTCAATTCGGAGGTATGCCTCACATAAACAAACTGAAGTGCACACAGAAAAACAGTAAGGACTGAACCATACCATAGACGGAGTCGTTGACTTCGATAAGCGATTAGAAGAATTATTAAACTGCCATAAGCAAACCAAACCTGCCAGAAATCTATGGCAAATCCACGGGCTACAGAAAAAGGAAGGTGATCAATCCAGCGGACAAATGACGCCATGCCTCCGAAAACATGTTCCAATGCATAAGCCACCACATCATTAATTATAGGAATTTTCGAAGTAATGAAAAAAAGTAAGACACCCCCTAAGGCAACTCCGGATACAAGTATCAATCCTATATTTGTGAGCATAAAATAATTGGGGAACTGATGAAAATAATACAGACTTATGGGTATTGTTCCAATTTGTGCGGCTAATCCCAGGGCTGTTCCTTGCCATAATTTGTCCACCCATTTGTTTCTTACCGACCATAAATTAGCGATTGGTTGAAAGAAAAATAAAATCCCCAGCAAGGCCAGAAAAGATAATTGAAACCCAATATCAAACAACGTGTTTGCATCTAACATAAGTAAAAATAGTCCTGAGACCAGAAGAGCATTCAAACTAAAAAACCGACGCCCTAGAAGTTGACCAAAACCTAAAAATGAAAACATTAGTGTTGCCCTGAAGACAGAAGGCGCAAGACCAGTTAACAATGCAAAAAACCACAACATCCCAATTGCACATAAAATATAGACCCGTTTTTTGCGCAAAAGTCCTACTTGATAAAAAATCCATTGCACTATACCTAGTAATATCCCAACATGCAATCCGCTAACGGCTAACACATGCATTGCTCCAGCGTTCGCAAAATTATCACGGGTTTCCTTTGATAACCCCCCTTTATCGCCTAAAGAAAGGGCAATTGCTAAACTACTTAAATCTGGGGGAAGTACCTGCTCCAACTCTCGTTTAAGGTAATTTCTTAATCGATCAAAGAATGGCTTGGGGGTGTTATCCAAGACCTTAAACTCTCCCTTACGAAGAAATACCATATCCTCAACACCTTTTGTTTTCCAATAATGTTCTGCATCAAACTCACCTGGATTCCCCTTGTTTCGTATAGCGTTCAATCGCGGATTACACACAATCACGTCTCCAACATTTAGAGAAATGCCTCCTCTTTGGATATACGCTAAAAGTGTTCCATCTACCTCATACAACAAGTTATTAGACACCACTTGTTCTGAGCGGAGTAAAATTTTATCATAATTATTGCTCCCCTCTTTATAATCAATGACTCTAGCAATTAGCTCATCACCAGGCAAAAAACGTTTTGTATAATTCATTTTATAAAATCCAGAAGAAGAGCTCGCTAGGGCAAGCATACCCCCCAAGAAGAAAAGGAACAGAATCTGAATCGATATAATGCGTTGAAACAAAAATTCTTTGGTTTTCTCAATTCCCGTAAACAATAGAAGAATCAACCCTCCCATCCAGGCTGTAAAAACTAAGTGAGCATTCAGTTGAAAGAAATACTGCACGGCAATTCCCAAAAGGAACAAGCCTAAGATTTGCAACATATAACGAGAGGCCTGCATGCATCAACGCTTGGTAGGTGTAAGAGCCAATATGTGTTACCTTTTCACTACTTTCGAAAACGAATGTTCCCCATTCACCAAGGAAGAAATAAAATAGACTCCTGAAGAAACAGAGTTGCCTGACTGATTAGTCCCATCCCAATTCAAGAGAATATCCGAAGAAAACGTGGTTCCTTTAACGAGCTCTTTCACCAATCTTCCTCGATAATCATAGATACTTACAGAAGCATTATTTGAAGGGGTGTTTCCTAGAATTCTAATCGTGGTTGAAGTTTCAAATGGATTCGGGTAGACTTCAAAAGAATTAGAGGCCGTGATATCATAGGAAGTTAACCCTAAAGAGCTTAGTTCCTCTAAATCATAGCTTTCATCGCCTGGTAAATAGGGAAGATAATGAAAGTAAACCAAGAACATTTCATCCGTTGTATTCAAGCCAGGATAAACAGCAATTGGCGGATTATTGGGGTTATGGACATTCCCCACGGTATTATCATAAACACCTTCACCGCGAATTACAGAATTTGCAGGCAGACGCACAAGGTTTTTGAAGATGTAAAAATCTTGCCAATGGAAATCCCAATCAGGGATATTTATGAGTCTTATCGTATCATTTAACGGGTCCAACGCGTAACTCTTAATTGACTTTCCTAACAAATGCATATGAGGAAAAATACTTAAGAGAGAAATATTCACTGGTATATTTGAATACGACGCATTCACAGCTGTTAACTGCTCAGGTGGTAACGAGAAGCTCCAATTTTGAATAATCGGATCAGCACTGACTTGTCGAATTCCAGACTCCAACTCATCGTAGAAATGAAAAATCACTTTGGTGTCGTCGAACTGGCCATAACTACCTTCCGGGTAATGCATTGCAAACACAATGTTCGAATTGGCTTGTAAGTCCATACCCAGCTTTAGACCATTTCCATTTGGAAAAATCAACGGTGTTGATCCAGGAGTATATCCTCCAACCAATGTTGCATTTGTTGGACCGTTGCACGTTCCACTTGTAGTATCAGTAGGGTAATTCCCCGTTTCATCGATATAAATTAAACAATGGTGCACAATTTCTGGGTTGCCGGGAACTACTTCCATCGCCCGAATTGTTCTGTTTTGAAGCAAATTAGAAGGAAGTGAAAAACACACGTAGTCATCTGAGCCAGATATCGCTTTACTCATGTAGGTCGGAATTTGAATCTCCAAATCTCCCGCTCCTAAAAGAGCTCCTGTGTTGAATACCGGAGGGGCCGGTGTATTCGCAGGATTTCCTTCTGGCATACCTGATGTCATCCAGTCCAATAGCAACATACGCTCTGTTTCTTCCAATGCACGTGAATGAGAAAACCCCACGTAGTTTTCTTCTGGAGGCCAAGGAGGCATTGTCTTTTGAGCAATTGCATCATATATGATTCCTGCATTCGCAACCACATCAGTATAACTTATTATCGAAAATGGAGCTATTCCATTAGGATTATGACAATTTGCGCAATTGTCATAAAATAATTGCGCAGTGTTGTCTGCGAAAGTTTGTGAAAAACCTCCTGTTGAAGTCAACAAAAAAGAACTTAAAATCGCGTATAGGTGCTTCATATGTAGTAAATTAGTTCTGCAAGGTACGACAAATTTTAAAAGAAAAAAACTATATCAAAAATGTCTCAGAAAGCAGTTCTGATTCGTTTAGAGCAGCCATCACGTATTGTTAATTTATTAGTAATTTTTTTAAAACTGAATAATAATAAGTAGCTTAGGCATCACAAATTCGAGACTATGAAAAAAACATACATTACCATCCTCCTAGCAGGATCATTAAGTTCAACAGCCGCTCTAGGATTTAGCCCCACTGTTGAACCAGTAACAGAGAATAAACAATTCAAAGCAGCAGTGAGTATTGGTGTTCAAGTAAATTATCTTGGGGAGCCTGTAAGTGGTGTTACCGTGAACATTACACAAGATGGCAAAACTTTAGGTTCCGCAAATACTGACAACAGAGGTGAAGCAAAGATCTCGGTTGCTGACTATAATAACCGTCCGGTAATTTTAGAGCTCAAAAAGGACGGTTATCAAACTCAAATAATGAATGGATTGCTTCTTAAAAATGGAAGTAAGTATGATTTTTCTCTTGTGAAAGGAACTGAAACCATTATTACAGAAATTAGCACAGGAATCGAGAAAACAGAGGAAAAAATACAAGGCCAGATTGAAAAATCAGAAGAAAATACAGAAAAATATTTAAGTGAAACGGAAAAAGCTCAAGCGGAAAAGGAAAAGCGTGAAAAACAAGCGGAAGAAGCAGCAAAAGACCGTGAAAACTTAGAAAAGCAAGCAGCTGAAGCAGAAAAAAAGACGCAAGAAACGCTTCAAGAGACGGAAAAAATTTCCACAGAAACTGAAAAGGCCGTTGAAGGAGCTGTAAAGGAAAAAGAGGCAGAAATGAAACAACGTGAGGCGGAAGAAAAACAGCGTCTTCAACAATTAGAACAATTAGAAAAAGAACAAGCACAGGCGAAAGCAGAAGAGGCTGCAGCAGAAGCCAAGAAGCAAGCCGAAAAAGATGCAAAAAAAGTTGAAAAAGAAGCTGAAAAAGAAGCTGAAAAACTAAAAGAGAAGCAGGAAAAGAAAGAAGCTGAAGCTAAAGAAGAGAAAAAAGAAGCAGAGAAGGCCGCGGACGAAGCAAAGAAAAAAGCGAAAGAAGAAGAAAAGGCTAAAAAAGAAGCTGAAGCTAAAGCTAAAGAAGCTGAAAAAGCACAAAAGGAAGCTGAAAAAGCACAAAAAGCGGAGGAGAAATATAAAGCTGAATTGGAAAGTATCAAAAAATCTCAAGAAAAAATTGATAAAAGCCGAGCGAGCCTGAACAAGGATCAAGAAAAGCTAGATAAGAAGATTGAGAAGGGAAAAATTGATGTAACGAAAGCTAAAGAAGAACAGGCTAAGTTAAAAACAAAACATGCCAAATTGGATGAACAACAAGCAAAACTTGAAAAGAAGCTTAAATCAGCTAAGAAAAAATATAAAAAATAGTCCGCCTTTATTTTTAGAAGTTCAATGATCTAGTATATTTTTTTAGTTGAACTAATTAATTTTAAGAATACATTTATCCCGGCCAAAAAAGGTCGGGATTTTTTATGTGGGAAAAATTAAAATATCAATTGACACTGCACCTCATCATTTTCATTTGGGGGTTTACAGCAATACTTGGAAAGTGGATTGATGCAGATGCCTTTGTCTTAGTTTGGTTTAGGGTGATTATTGCATTCTTCTCATTATTGGTGTTTTTAATCATTTTGAGAAGAAATCTCATTATTCAATCCTGTTCCAATGCTTGGAAGACTCTTGGTGTTGGCGTATTAGTCGCATTGCATTGGCTTACGTTCTACATTTCGATTAAAGAATCGACTGCTTCCTTGGCAATAATTTGCTTAGCCACTACAACTATTCATGTTAGCTGGTTAGAACCTCTGGTCATGAAGCGAAAATTTCTTTGGTCTGAACTTGTTTTAGGCGTCATAATTATTGGTGGAATCTTGCTGATTACAGGCAACACAGGTGAGCAAAACATGATAGGTATCGCATTTGGACTTCTTTCAGCAATTCTAGCCGCTTCGTTTTCAGTATTCAACGCACATCTTATTCAAGATGTAACTGCTTCGAAAATAACACTATACGAAATGTTTAGTGCTTCTATTGTTATGAGTCTTTTTCTCATATTTAATCCTTCCTTTACACTCAATAATTTACTTATTTCATCTAACGACTTTTATTTACTTCTTTTTCTTGGAATCATTTGTACCTCAGTAGCTTTCTTAATCACAGTAGAAATCACGAAATTTTTAGGGGCCTTTACCGTTGCTTTAAGTATCAACATGGAGCCCATTTACACCCTGGGTTTAGCAGCTTGGTTCTTGGGAGAACACCAAGAATTGAGTATTTGGTTCTATGTTGGGGCATCCATCATCGTTGGAGCTGTATTCGGCAATGCTATTTTGAAGTATCAACAACGAAAAAGATTAAAAAAAGCATCCACATAACTTATAGCAGAGACTAAAAAATACGAAACCGAGAGGCATAAATATTTTCTCTAAAATCATCTACTATTTCATTTGCGTTTCGCGCCCTAAACGTGCGTGAGAATTTACCGAATCCCTTAGCCATTTTAATATCAAATTCTTGTTCATAAATTGGAACTATGGCTAAAAAATGAATCGTTTTTTCTGAGGTTTGCAGTGGAGATAGATGTTCTTCAAGTTTAATCGGCTCTAGTAATATCAAATGATTTGGCTTCATCATTTGTGAAAACGGTTGAGGAGGGCTCCCGTTGGCAAATGTATGACCCGGCCCATACCATGTTTCTTTCTCTATCACGTGTTTGGTCAATTTGTCCAACCATTTCAATGGCCATTGCATATTTTCGTTTTCTGTAGCCGATAAGTCCCAATAACTGGGCAAACAAAAACATAACTCTACATGCTCTTGTTCCTTAAATTTTTCAGGAACAGGCATAGAATAATTCCGAAGTCCATTTGTCAAGATTATCGTTACCGGATATGATGTCAACTCTAATTTAATCCTAATCAATTCTATATCAGTATATTTTGATGTGTATTCATCCACCCGATGAGCACCAAAACGTTCTGCTAAAAGTTCTTTAAATTCATCCATATAACGCAGCAAAGGTAATCAATAAATTACGGGACACCTCCCCACATTTTACTAGAAAAATTATTTTTTTCATATCAACGTTCTGCAAGATTTAGTAACTTTGACAGAATTAAAATTAAACTATGGGATGTTCTAGTTGTAGCACCGGTGGTGGAACGCCACGCGGTTGCAAGAATAACGGAACCTGTAGTTCTGGCGGATGTGACAAACTTGGCGTTTTCGATTGGTTAGCTAATATGCAGCTTCCTTCTGGAAAAAGTCAATTTGATATACTTGAAATACGTTTTAAAAACAGTAGAAAGGCATTTTATCGCAATATAAAAGGACTTTCATTAAATGTTGGGGACGTAGTTGTTGTAGAAAGCTCACCTGGATATGATGTCGGGGTGGTTTCAATAGTTGGTGAATTAGCCAGAATACAGGTGCAAAAGAAAGCGGCGAATTTCAAGCCGCATGAAGCGCGACAAATTTTGCGAATAGCTACACAAGAGGACGTGGATAAGTGGGTTGCAGCGCGTGGTAAAGAATATGAAACCATGCACCAATCAAGAGAAATGGCGATACGCTTGAACTTGGAGATGAAAATCTCGGATGTTGAGTTTCAAGGTGATGGGTCGAAAGCTACTTTTTATTACACAGCTGATGGACGCGTTGACTTCCGTCAATTAATTAAAGATATGGCGGACACCTTCAGGGTTCGTATAGAAATGAGACAAATTGGTGCCCGTCAGGAATCTTCACGACTTGGAGGAATAGGATCATGTGGAAGAGAGTTATGCTGCTCTACATGGTTAACCGATTTTCGTTCAGTTTCGACCAGCGCAGCTCGCTATCAGCAACTGTCTTTGAATCCGCAAAAACTCGCTGGTCAATGTGGTAAGTTGAAATGCTGTTTGAATTTCGAATTAGATATGTATTTAGAAGCGGTAAAAGGATTCCCCTCTACAAACATAAAGCTCTATACCAAGAAAGGCTCCGCTTTTCACATTAAAACAGACGTTTTCAAACGTCTAATGTGGTACATCTACGAGTCTGATGAGCCTGGAGCGTCTGGTATGATCGCATTAACTCCTGAAAGAGTTGCTGAGGTTATTAAAATGAATAAGGCCAAAGAAAATCCAATTGATTTGAAAGATTTCAAAGAAGAAATTGTGGTTCCCAAAGTGGATGATTACACAAATGTAGTAGGACAAGACGACCTGAGTCGCTTTGATGATGTTTTCAAAAAGAAGCGAAAAAAGAAAAAGAAACCACGGCCTCAAAACCAAAATAATAAACCTCAAGCTGAAAAAAAGCCTCAAGCAAATCAGCCCAAGGCAGAAGGAGAAGTGCACTCACCCAAGCCAAATAATAGAAACAGGAATAAACGAAGAAAGCCGAGAAATCCTAACAATCCGAATGCGAATAACAATGATAAAAAAGAATTGTAGCTCCCTGCTTCTTGGAGTATTCACCGCACTTATTTCTGCTTGTTCTAACGACACGTTGTTTGATCAAGTAGAGGTCTTTGATGGGAACACTTGGGAACAAGGCGAACAAGTTGTTTTCGAGGTGGAGGTAGAAGATACGTTGCGTCCTTTCGATTTCGAAATCACGTTGCGCACTACAACCGATTATGGCTACAGCAATTTATGGATTTATATTTATTCAAAGGCACCCGACGGAATAACCTCTCAGGTGGCGCAACGAATTAACATTGCACGTCCTGACGGTTCATGGATAGGTAAGGCTTCGGGAACAATAGTTGAAAGTAAATTAATCTATCGCACTCAAGCATTTCCGTTTAAAGGAATATATACGTTTACACTTGAGCAGGCAACGCAACAAAATGTCATCTCTGACGTGCTTGATATAGGTTTACGTGTTGTCACACACAAAGGGTAGCCCCTAGATACGTGATTTTTTTCCTTTGGTTCGCTCAGGTTTGTAATTGTATTCATGCTCCAGGCTTAGAATATGGAAGCGCTGAGGATCAACGATATTGAACTCATAATCGTAGCGATACTTCAATGTTAAATTGTGTTCGTTCGGAAGTTTAATTTCAACACCTATTCCAAATCGATATTTAGTGAATTGTTTACCCGACGGAGAGTTAGCTGTGTTGTAATACCACTCACTTTCTAAAAGTGGGTCAACCTTGCTTCCTTCAATATTGTATTTTAAGGCTGGCTTCAGTCGAATTGCGTTGTCAAAATCAGCGTCATAAATATTATCTGTCGTCCCAATCGCTGCCGTATTAAATTTATACTGAAAGCGCACCCTCATTTTTAAATCGAATCGATTTACTTCGTACTGAGTATTAAAATTTATGTTGATGCGATGACCCGTTGTAATTTCGTGGCCGTTTCGCTGCTGGTTGATCACATATCGATAATCAACACTCGGCTTAAAGTAATCAGACAAATTATAACGCGCCGAAACCTCTGGAAAAAATTTGTCCCAACGCGTATTACTGTAAATTCGCGCGGATAATGATGCCCCCAAACGTACTTTCTTGTCCATCACGGTAGTTTGAATACCCGAGGAACACCATAACCGATTTTGTCCCATTACTGAGAAGCTAAACAACAAACAAATGGAAATCAGAAGTTTCACTTATTTACGAATAACGATGTCTGGAAGCACAATTGTTGATTTATTCTCGTTGATTACAACCTCTTTTATAACAGGTGCTTCTCCTGATGGACACGTAGCGCAATCTTCATAAGCAAATATGCGATAGTTTCCTTTGGTTAAGAAATCAAATTGAAAAGACCCGTCGAAACTTGTTCTAAAGTCATCGTCATATATATCGTCATCTTTTCCATACAAAATAAATACGCGTTCATCAGCGGCATAATACTCTTGAACAATTGTGCCAAAAGCATCATATTCTTCCACATAAATGCGCCCAGAGATTGCAGAAGTACCTCCCTGTCCTTCTACTTTTTTGCAAGCAGTGCCTAGAAAAAACACACCTATCAGGAGTACAATAATTCCTGTTTTCATCATACCATATTTAATGTTATATTACTGTAATATTACGAAAATTAACTCCGCATAGTGCAACTTTACGGGCTATTTTTAGGTCTTCTATTGAAATTTGCTTAGTATTACTTAATATATCAGTTAATCTTAAAACAGATGATAAAGGTTATATTTTTACTTGCGTTCTTTTTCACGGGGGTATTCTCTTCTTTCTCTCAAGTTGTTATTAATGAAGTTTCCTGCTCGAATAGAGGAACCTACGCTAACTCTTTTGGAGAAAATGAAGACTGGATTGAATTATTAAATGTTGGCGGGGCGGCTGTTGATCTAACAGGGTTCTATCTTACAGACAACCTAAATAACATTACAAAGTACCAAATCGGAACACTTACAGTCAATCCTGGAGAAAGAGTCATGGTGCATTGTTCTGGAAGGAATACGCAGGTTGGAAATGAACTACACACCAACTTCAAACTTACACAAACAATGGGGGAAGTTGTTATGTTAAGCGGTCCCTCAGGGGTATTTGCGGACAGCGTTCACTTAGCAAATAAAATTACCCGAGAAGGACATTCCATCGGACGTTCCACTGATGGTGCTTCAGATTGGAAACTCTTCACAACTCCGACACCAAATGCACAAAATACAGGAGCACAGGACTTTTATATGCCTTCGTGTACTTTTTCGCTTGCACCAGGCTTCTACACGGGACCTCAATCCGTTGAGATAGCAGTCCCGCCTGGTGGCACTGTTCGATACACCTTAAACGGGGATGAACCAACAGCGGGTTCCACGCTTTATTCAGGTCCAATCAACATAACAAATACAACCGTTTTACGCGCCAAAAATTTCGGAGCAACAATAGAAAGTCATATTACTACGCACACTTACTTCATTGATGAGTCTCATACGGTTCCTGTTGTCTCCGTTGCAGGAGCAGGTTTAACGGACCTTTTAGTAAATGGAAATGGTGGAGCATTTGAACCCAATGGATCCTTCGAACTCTTTGAAGAAGACGGATCCTTCATCGATGGAGCCTATGGCTCTTTCAATAAGCACGGAAATGACTCTTGGGCATATGATCAGCGTGGCTTCGACTATATTGCACGCGACGAATTCGGTGATGGAAATGCGATTCGTCATCAAATTTTTCCTACCGAAGCGCGAACACGTTTCAAGCGGCTGATATTAAAACCTGGAGCCAATGATAATTACCCTTTCGCGAATGGTGCATTCATCAGAGATGCTTTTGTCCAAACACTTTCACAAAAAGCTGACCTTTTGCTAGACGAAAGAACATGGCGTCCATGTGTATTGTATCTTAATGGGGTTTATCACGGAGTATACGAAATTCGAGAAAAATATGACGACCATCAATTCACGGAACATTATTACAATCAAAGTGAATATTTTGGAAACAACCAAACGGGTTTGCAGTTCCTAAAAACTTGGGGAGCAACTTGGGAAGAATACGGACAAGGAGAAGCACAAATTGCTTGGGATGATTTGCGCAATTTTATAATGACCAACAATATGGGTGACCCGGCGAACTTCAACTATGTAGATAGTTTATACAATTGGAGGTCATTAGCAGATTACTTTATGTTGAACTCATACATCGTCTCCAAAGACTGGTTAAACTGGAATACCGCTTGGTGGCGGGGACGAAACCCTGCTGAAACGAAGAAAAAATGGCGGTATACGCTTTGGGATATGGATGCTTCCTTTGGGCACTACGTTAACTATACGAGTATTCCAGACGAATCTCCTAACGCAGACCCTTGTAATGCTGAGAACTTACCGAATCCAGGAGGGCAAGGTCACACAGACATATTGATCAAATTAATTGATGAGCAGCCTATTGTCAACCAATATTATGTAACACGATACATTGATTTAAATAATACGTATTTCTCGTGTGATTACTCGATTCCGTTGTTGGACTCTATGCTCAACACCTTTGCTTCAGAAATGCCCCGACAAATTGCTCTTTGGGGCGGTACGGAGGCGGGTTACGCAACTGCTGTTCAGGAACTGCGTGATTTTATCTTAGAACGGTGTCAACAAATCAATACCGGTCTTGTGGATTGCTACGACCTAGTTGGGCCCTATGATTTAATTATTGATGTAGAGCCTCCAGGAGCAGGAGAAGTGATGGTCAACTCCATTTGGGCGCCAACATACCCGTGGACATCCTCTTATTTTGGAAATATTGAAACTCTCTTAAAGGCAAGTGCGAACTTAGGATTCGAATTCGATCATTGGGAATATGATTTAGGGCCTTTACTTGCTCCTATCGAAAACGACACCAATGCCATTGACCTTCAAGGGAACGATCGCGTGGTGGCTGTATTTCGACCACTTGAAGTCGGATATGCAAGCAATTCTGTGCATCTTCCAAATGCATTTTCTCCCAATGCCGATGGGAACAACGACTTCTTAAAACCTTTCGTTGGAGAAGACGTACTTACTTTCACACTTACCATTTATGACCGCTGGGGAAATTTGGTGTTGCAAAGTAGCGATCCAGAAATGAAATGGGATGGAACATTTAACAATAAGCCCCTAAATACAGGTGTTTTTGCTTATGCTATTGACATCACTTACCTAAACGGGCTGAAAGAAATTAAATCAGGCAACATCACTTTAATTCGGTAATCATGAAACACCATTTTCCTCTTCTTGTTGCATTTGTTTACAGTTCCTTTTCTATCGGGCAAGACATTCATTTTACCCAGTCTGCACAAACACCCCTTTGGATCAACCCGGCCATTACAGGGGTGTATGAAGGATGGGAACGTGTGATTATCAATCATCGCAACCAATGGCTAGGATCAAATACCCAGTTTATGACGACTGCAGTTGGCGCAGACATCAACCTCTTTAAACCTAGAGCAAATGACAAAGCTCATTTAGGAGTAGGCATTTTCTTATGGAATGATGTAGGGGGAGACGCTAAATTTGGAACGCGACAAGGACAATTAAGTGTTTCGGGAATACTCCCAGTGGGGAATGGACACCAATTATCTACCGGAATTCAAGGAGGAATCGGAAACCGAGGAGGTAACATGTCTGCATTATATTTCGAAAACCAATGGACAGGTAGTGAGTTCAATCAAGATTTGCCTTCATTAGAAGCGAATCGCTTGCAATCGGACACGTACTTCAACATTTCTGCTGGAATCAACTACCAATACAATAACAAGCAAACCAAATTTGGGCATGACGAGAAATTTCGCTTCCAATTAGGTGCTGCAGTCTATCACGCAAATCAACCCGACATAAAATACTTTGGGTTAGTCAATGAATCATTACTCCGAAAATTTGTAGTTCATACGGGGATCTTAAAAGACTTAGCGGGTTCACAATGGACAATTGATGGAAACTTTGTTCAGTTTATACAAGGGCCCCACTATCAATCGTTACTCGGGCTGATGATGCGCTATCGGATGAACACTGGAGGCAAAATAACCACCTTCAAGCAAGATGCTTATGTTGGCTTTGGACTGTATGCGCGATTCGGAGACGCTGTAGCTCCGGCATTTATGTTAGAATTAAAAGGTTTTCAGTTTGGAGTGTCCTACGACTTTACAACTTCCCCTTTACGGAATACACACAGCGGTGGTTCACTCGAATTCTCTCTTGCTTACCGAAACTTGTACCACGCGCTGTTTAAAAAACGCAGAAAGTAATCTTTTAATGGGTGAACTTATATTTGAAGATGCACCATATTGCGCGAAAACCATCCTTCCACCCGATTTTTTTTCCTTCCTCATACGTTCTACCATAATAAGAAATTCCTACTTCATAGATTCGAATCCCTTTTACTTTTGCCAACTTAGCCGTAATTTCTGGCTCTATACCAAAACGGTTTTCCTTAATATTTATTTTTTTCGCAATTGACGTTCGGATAAGTTTATAACATGTTTCCATATCCGTCAAGTTCAGATTGGTCATCATATTACTTAGATTCGTCAAAAACTTGTTTCCTAGAGAATGCCAATAAAACAAAATACGGTGAGGATGGTGGCCCATAAAACGAGAACCGTAAACAACGTCTGCATTATCCTTATAAACCGGCTTAATCAATAAATTATATTCTTCTGGGTCATACTCTAGATCGGCGTCTTGCACAATTAAATAATCTCCAGAACATTCTTGAATAGCGCGATTAATGGCTGCTCCTTTTCCTTTGTTCTTCTCTTGTGAAAACAATTGAATATCAAGTTCAGGATGAGCTTGCATGAACGCGTTTACTCTTTCTACGGTGTTGTCGGTGGAACAATCATTCACAATAATAATCTCCTTTTGGATTCCATGATCAAGCACGAGCTCACTCACTTTTTCAAGGATTACATGTATGGTTGGCCCTTCATTGTATGCGGGAATTAGTATCGATAATTTTTTAAACATGACTAGATATTCATTTCAGGCACAACGGCTGGCACGACAAGGTCTCCTTCTGTCAACGCAATAATTTCTTCTACCGTTACACCCGGAGCCCTTTCGATTAGATGAAAAGAGTTATCTTTTATTTCTAGAACGGCCAAATCGGTTACTACTTTTTTAACGCAACCTACACCTGTTAAGGGTAGCGAACATGTCTTTAAGATTTTCGATTCTCCCTTTTTATTGGCATGCATCATCGCAACAATGATGTTTTCGGCAGACGCTACTAAGTCCATCGCACCGCCCATCCCTTTAACCATTTTACCAGGAATCTTCCAATTTGCGATATCTCCATTTTGAGCAACTTCCATTGCGCCGAGCACTGTTAGTTGCACGTGTTGTCCTCGAATCATAGCAAACGAGGTAGCAGAATCGAAAAAGACCGCACCGGGAAGCGCTGTAATGGTTTGTTTCCCCGCGTTAATCAAATCGGCATCTTCTTCTCCTTCAAAAGGAAATGGCCCCATTCCTAAAATTCCATTCTCTGATTGGAATTCTACTTCCATTCCCTCTGGAATATGATTGGCAACCAACGTAGGAATACCAATTCCAAGATTCACATACCATCCGTCTTGTAGTTCCTGTGCAATTCGCTTAGCGATTCCATTTTTATCTAAAGCCATAATTTTTCAATTCAGCAAGTAATCATTATTTGGTGCGAATATACTAAATAGAGACGCTAATTAAGCATATGTCGTCAACTTGTTCGTTGTCTCCTTTCCAATTTTCAAAACGTTCTATCATCCTTTTTTCTTCAATATCCACAATTCTGATCAACCCACGGCCTTCCAAGGAATCCTTAATGATGTCGTATTCACACCCCTGATCATCAGCAATACCCATAGAGGATAAGTGAGGGAAATATTGAATGACAGGAATAAATAGTTGATCAAAGTCGGAGATATCCATCGTGTGATAACCTAGAATCTTTGTTTGTGCTGCTGCTGTTATTAACAGATTTTGTGCTGGAACAAAGAAGTCTTTGAGCTCATGGTGGGTCCGATCAACTACCTTGTTCACCAGAGATGTCCCGATTGATTCCTTGGTCAGTGATAGCTCGTAAATTATGTACGACATGATTAAACCAGATGCAATAACGTTGGCTAAAGCAATATGCTTAATAAATCGCTCTAAGGTGTGTTTCATGTCCAATTGAATTCATGATTAAAAGTAATAAAATTTCCGAATCATCGCATGGATGACATTCCCCTAAAGCACAATATTAGATGCCAACTGTTTAAGCAGTATGAAAAATGTAGTTTGGTTTAAACGGGATTTGAGACTCTCAGACCATGCCCCCTTGAGGGAGGCCATCAACAATGGTCGGCCAACCATACTGCTATTTGTCATAGAACCGGAATTAATCAATTCTGAACACTATTCAAATCGTCATTGGAAATTTATGCTTGAAAGTATTGCAGAGATGCAGCAAAAACTTCTTCCTTATAATGCAGAAATCAGTGTCCTCCAAGGAGAGATAAGAAGCATATTACAAATGCTATATGAGGAGCACGGAGCCTTTCGGTTATTTTCTCACCTTGAAATAGGAATTCACACTACATTCGTCCGGGACAAAGCGGTTAGAGTTTGGATAAAAAAACAAGGTCTTTCCTGGGCTGAATACCCTCAAAATGCCATCACTCGTGGAAGGAGAAACAGAAACGGATGGAATAAAGATTGGGAACGATTTATGAATTCCCCCCTTATACATGTGCCTCTTTCAGAGCTTGCCTTCCAAAAAACAAGCAATAAACTAATTAATTCGTTTAACCCCTCTTTAGCTCTTTCTGAAGAAGATGACTCCATGCAGCGAGGTGGAAGGTTAAACGGAGAAAAGCTGTTACGCAGTTTTTTATCTAAGCGCTATACAAATTACAGTAAGAACATATCCAAGCCGCTGACCAGCCGTTCCTACTGTAGTCGTTTATCGCCCTATCTTGCATGGGGTGTCCTTTCAATTAGAGAGGTTACTCAATCAACAGCTCTTCGGATGCGTGAGTTACCTCGAAATCGAAGCCTCCAAAACTTTATGTCTCGTCTACATTGGCACTGCCATTTTATCCAAAAATTTGAGTCAGAATGTGACATGGAGTTTAAAAACCAAAACCCAGCATATAACATCATAAGAACAACCATAAACGACCATTATTTGGAGGCTTGGTCAACAGGTCAAACTGGAATCCCACTTATTGACGCGTGTATGCGCTGTGTAAATACTACAGGTTATTTGAACTTTCGAATGCGTGCTATGCTTGTGTCGTTCTGGACCCATAATTTGCAACAACCTTGGCAGCCAGCTGCAGATCACTTGTCCAAACAGTTTTTAGATTTTGAACCCGGAATTCATTTCCCGCAGATTCAAATGCAAGCTGGAACCGTTGGTTACCACACCTTGCGTATTTACAATCCCATCAAACAAGCTGAAGACCATGATCCAGATGCTGAGTTCATTAAAAAATGGGTGCCTGAATTAGCCCGATTACCTGCTATTTTTGCTCGAGAACCTTGGAAAATGACTCCAATTGAATGCATCATGGAGGATTTTCACCTTGGACAACATTACCCTGAGGCCATTTGTGATGTTGAGGCCAGTGGTAGATTTGCCACGGAGACAATCCATCGCATCAAAAAATCGTCCGAATCTCGTCGGTTTGCAGAACAAATACGCCAAACTCATGTCAACTAGCACCACACATATTCATTGGTTCAGAAATGATCTAAGAGTGAGTGATCAGCCATTCATCAGTGAACTGAACGTCCAACACCATTTTGGTGTGTATTTTATAGACCCACGCTTGTTTGCGCAACTCCCATGGGGGTTTCGAAAAACTGGTATTCATCGTGCGGCTTTTCTAAGATCCCAGTTATCTGCATTACAAACTACATATAGAAAGTTAGGGAGCGATTTACTAGTTCTTTATGGGAAACCTGAAGAAGTGTTACCTGAACTGGTCGCAAAATACAATGCCACTCTCAGCTTCCAACAGGAATACGCAACTGAAGAACAAACAGTTCAGACTCGTATTCTGCAGAAAATCCCAAAAAATCGAGTGTTCACTTATCACGGAAATTTCCTAGTACATCCCAAGATGTTCTCCTTCCATGAATTTCCAAAAAGCTTTTCTGGATTTAGGAAAAAAGTGGAGAAGCTACTTCCAGATGTTCAAAGATACACTGAAATCATTAATTCACTTCCCGCCTCGACTGAAGTATTTCACACAATACGACCAAATTGTGTATCCCTTCACCCTAAAACCGTGTTTCCTTTTAATGGTGGTGAATTAGCCGGACATAAGCGACTGCAGCATTATCTTGGTCAAACACGAAAAATCGATCACTACAAACGAACAAGAAACGGACTTCTCGGAACAGATTACTCTTCAAAAATGAGTCCTTGGTTATCCACTGGAGCCTTATCTGTTTCCCATGTATACGCTGAATTATATCAATATGAACAACTAAATGGAGCAAATGAAGGAACAAAATGGTTCATCTTTGAATTACTCTGGCGAGACTATTTTAGGCATGCTGGTAAATACTACCAAAACAAACTCTTTCGTGCTTCAGGATTAACAAATGCTCCATCTACCGGAAAAATGGATAAGGCATTATTCAATAAATGGGCATTGGGTCAAACGGGAAACAACTTTATTGATGCAAACATGCGAGAACTATTCCATACGGGATATATATCCAACCGCGGAAGGCAAAATGCCGCTAGTTATTTGGTACATGACCTGGGGTTGGACTGGCGTTGGGGAGCGGCTTGGTTTGAACATCACCTATTGGATTATGATGTTTATTCCAACCAAGGAAATTGGATGTACATCGCTGGATTAGGATTCAACCCTAAAGGAAAATCTGTTTTCGACACCCACTTTCAGTCCCAACACTACGACCCAAAAGGAGATTACAGCAAACAATGGGAAGTTGAACGTATAATTTAGTTGATTATGACCCCCGCAGTAAGCATCATATTCCCGCACCAGTTGTTTCAAAACAACCCATGCTTAGACAAACACCGACGTGTTTTTCTTGTTGAAGACGACTTATTCTTCAGTTATCAAAAGTTTCACAAAATGAAGCTGGTTTTGCACAGGGCAAGCATGAAGTTTTATGCAGACTTCCTGGTGCACCAAGGCTATCGAGTCACGTACATCGACCACCGCGATTACGGTACACTTGAGACTTTTTTTAAACGCGATTTGGGTGACGAATCTGTTAACGAAGTACACCTCTGTGAACCCGTAGACTTCCTCCTTTCCAAACGGATTCAGAGGGCAGCTTCCTCCAACAACTTAAAAGTAGTTGAATATACAACTCCTGCTTTTATGAATGACGTCAGCACAAATGAAGACCTCTTGGGTAAATTAAAAAACCATTATCGCCTAGGTGATTTCTATAAAAAACAACGCATACTCCATGGTATTCTCGTCGAAAATGGTAGACCAATCGGTAGTTCATGGAGTTTTGATCAGGAAAACAGAAAACCCCTTCCCAAAAACTATTCAGCACCCATTCCAAGTTTTCCTGAAGAGAACCAATACGTTAAAAAAGCCATTGCTTATGTGCAAGAGTGCTTTTCAGACCACCCAGGAGCCGTCCAGCCATTTCTGTACCCCGTTACCTTTGATGAGGCTGAACGCTTGATGTACAATTTTTTTGAATACCGCTTCAACGACTTTGGGCCGTATCAAGACGCTCTCTCCTCCACGCAGCCTTTTCTGAACCACAGCATGCTTTCGTCATCCATTAATTGTGGCTTACTGACTCCCAAATTTGTAGTGAATGAAGCGCTTGCCTATTGCGCTGAAAATACAATTCGCTTATCAAGTCTAGAAGGGTTTATTCGTCAAATCATAGGGTGGAGAGAATTTATTCGAGCCATCTATGAACGTCATGGTACTCGACAACGCACCTCGAATCAATGGAACTCAAATTATCAATTATCCGGTGAGCTCCTCAACCAGCTAAAGCCACTTCGAGAAGTACAGCAAAAAGTTGAAAAATGTGGTTATGCCCATCATATTGAGCGGCTCATGGTGCTCGGTAATTTTTTCACACTCGCGGAAATCCACCCTGATGCGGTCTATAATTATTTCATGCAATATTATATCGACGCATATGACTGGGTTATGGTTCCAAATGTGTATGGAATGAGTCTTCACGCTGATGGCGGAATAATGTCCACCAAGCCTTACATTAGCTCTTCTAATTACCTTATAAAAATGGGCGCAAAAAAAGAAAATGAATGGACAGGACTTTGGGATGCCTTATATTGGAGATTTGTGTATAAACATCAAGAGTTTTTCAAAGCTAACCCACGGACAACACCAATGACCTTTCATTTGACAAGAATGTCATCCGAAAAACTAGAAGAACACCTTAGAAAGGCTTCAGAGTTCATCGATCGGCAGATGCTCTACGAAAAAAGCGCGAGACAATTTTAAACTATCTAGTTAGTTCAACAAAGTCCTAACACAACTTTAAAAACAACTTCAATTCTACTATCTTCGCAGACCATTAGAAGCTCGACAACGATGAAAGAAAAAAATCCATTAGAATTTGTGCGCACAGTAATAAATGAATTACCCAATGATTGGTTAACACTCACAACACACAGACTAGATATATATAATGAAAAAAAGGCGAAAACTGAGTTTGTCGAAAGTCTTGATGGTCTATATAAAACTGCCCGCTTTACAAGTGAACAACTTTTAGAGTTACCTACAGCTTATGATTATATTCGTTTAGGTCATCCACTCTCTACCGTTTTAGAATGGGCAATTGCTAAAAATAATGACCTTCCATCAGAACATGTCATCAGTTTCTCTTCGAAAACGACTCCTATACTTGCGATCTTGCGCAAAAACTTAATCACCAAACGTAATACACGAATTGCTTACAATGAAACTTTACCGAGCTGTTTCGACGCAGAAACAATACGGAAAGTATACGGCTACCGTTTTGAGGTTGTTGAAATTAGTGATTCACATGAACTTCCTTCATTTGATGGAACTACGGTATTTGTTTCTTCACCCCCAGAAATGGGTGCTATCGACCGTGCTCCTGAAGTTGATTTTCACGTTGCATTATATGAATCCTTGGGAAGCATACTTACCGTTAATAAAACTGATTATGCTGCCTACATTTCTGATATTCAGCATGTGAGGAGAAGAGAAACAATTGCAATGACGCCCGCCAATTGCTTGAAAGCCCTAGAGCAACTCGTAAATAACGCCTCGCTCCCCGAATTTAAAGAAACGACGAGTATACATAAAGAAACAGTTCTCGGGTTGATACATGAAATAACAGGAGCACACACAAAAGCAGTCATTGGTTCTTCTGGATTATCAATACAATATGCAATTATGATGGGTTTAATCGATGAGGCCATGCAACATCGACCTGGTAAACCTATAAAAATTATCGTGCCCCCGAATTGTTATGGAGGCACAAATGACCAAGCTCGACGTGTAGCAGAATGCGTTGCAAACGTGGAGATTCTGGACTTACCCGTAGACGGGCAACATAATATGGTACAAAGCATTGACCTAGTATTAGACCGCGTGGCTCTCGAGGACGGCATTCCCTACATTATTGCAGAAATACCCACGAACCCAAGGGTAGAAGTTCCCAACCTTAATGATTTACATTCTGTACTAGCTAGAAAAAGATACACTTCAACAGGGATGCAAGCCATAGATCCTGTTTTTATTCTAGACCAAACTTTTTGTCCAAATGTTCAATTTTTACCTCCAACAAGTCCACTATCAGGTATTCAAATTATCTCGTACGTCAGTGGTTCTAAATTCCCAAGTGGTGGAAAATGTACTGCAGGATATTGCTCAGCAAATGCTGAGGCTGAACATCTAATGAACAACATTGAAAAACACTTGTTTTTGTGCGACAACGAAGCCACAGACCTACAACTGGAATTTCTCACGAGACAAATGCCTTCTATGAATGCGCGCATACAAAAAGCATATATTAACACCCGTTCTTTTGTTCATTATATAATGGAAACATTACCCAATGCTAAAATCAATTTTGTATCTGACGAGTTAGCGCAGCAAGGGTTTACTCCATCTGTTTTCTCATTGGACCTACCCACCAAGGGAGACAATCCGGAAGATCAAGAAGCCTACAAGCGACAACTGAACCAACGACTCATTGACTTAATGATTACCCGAATCCCTAACGAAAGTAAGTATTGCGTTAGCTATGGTCAATTAAAGGGTTGTTACTGGACCATCCCAGCCACGTCGACGCAAGGAACAACGAAGGAGGGTGATAAAGATTACATCGTTCGCGTCGCATTATCGCATGACATGGATATACAAAAACACAAAGAGGTCTTTGCGGAATTCGTTGCAACCTTATAATTTCAAATACATATTCCCAAAGAAAATGAATCAACCAATTCTCATAAAAAAACGCTACTATAGTCAATGAAAGGAAGTGCATGCAAACAGATGTACTTATTGCTGGTGAACGAATCGAGAAAATAGGCAGCATAGACTTATCACCCAATTTCCAAGTGGTTAACGGCACTGGCAAACACCTTCTTCCTGGGGTAATTGATGGTCATGTCTGGTTGACTGCTCCGGTATTTTTTTTGTCTAAACCTCAAACGCTTGCACGTGAATAGGTTCCTCATCGATAAATACCTTCACTTGATAAATTCCATTTTTCCACCCTTTCACTGTTAAATTGAAAAAGAACGAATAATCCCCCGATCTTGGAAGTTGCATTCCCTCACCATGCGAAAATAATTTTGTTCCATCCTCCTTATAAACTGCCGCATTCATTTTACCTGGACGTGTAACATGATAATCAATGTCGCCAGAAACTTTCACTGGGGTAGCGGCAATAGTTCTGTCTTCACGAATTTCTAAGTTGCGCTCAGTAGAATACCATACGTTAGGTTGTCCTGTAAGCGCACTAATAAACGTTCTTAACTCATTCACTTGTTCCTGGTTGCCCTCTTGATATATGTGCGATATCGGTTTGTGATCTGAAACCGCCCACACCGCGGATTGCTTTACATCAGTCGAGAAGTTTTTGCTTCTCATATATTCTGCCAACTTAATTAGTTTCTGCTCCTCAGAATGAATGATTTTAAATCCGGACCCAATACTGGGGGATCGATCACTTGATTCAGAACAAAATCCCTCGACCTTTATTCTCCTAGTAGATGAAGCAATCATTTCTTCTTGATCGTTCACCACAAAAATATTTTGGTCTCCCTCATCATCTGGGATAAAGTGAGTTCCTGCAGGAATAAATAAGATAAATGGCTTTTTAGCTAGTGGAATAACAGCAACATCTATTACCTCACCACTATGTCCCCCTAGCGAAGTAGCCTCCACCTGAATCAGTCCATTTTTTATAGCATTTTCAATTGATATACGTTCTTTGTTCTGAGGGCGAGCAGATAAAATAAACAGCGCCATTACAAATAATCCTACTCGTTTCATAAGCCTTATTTTACAATATAAGATCTATCGAATGAGATGGTTACAGGGCTTAAAGCATTTCGACTACCCGTCCTACCTCAATCAAGGAAATATCTGTCTCATTTGGTTCTTTCGTGTCAGCGAACAAATTACTCGTATTATCTCCTAAGGCACCCCACCTTCCAGGATGCATTGGTCGTTTATTGATATAAAGGCCTACAGCTCGTTTATTCAATGCAGAAGCGATGTGTAATGGCCCCGTGCTGCATGCCACCAAACCATCAACGTTATCTATAAATGCAATGAATTCACGTAAGGTAAATCGACCAGTTACATCAATAATATCCTCATGCTTAGGAATCACTTCCTTAAAAGACTTCCCTTCTATTTCTGTCCCTGTAAAAAATACTTTATGACCTAATTCCACAAGTTGAAGCGCTAAGGACACATAATTCTCAATCGGCCATTCAACAGCACTTCCTTGCGATTTTGGATGTAATAAAATTTTCTTTTTATTCGAAGCTAAAAGACTGTTTTGAGGCTCTTCTAACTTATGCCTTACTTGAAAGCGTCTCATTTTCTGTTTGACCACATGTAAAGAAGGTAACGATTCTAAACCAAACGGTTTTAGTAGTTCAAAATTCAGTTGCGCCTCATGTTCATCCGCTTTTTTACGGGTAAAATTGAGTCGAATATCGCATGTCAATAAATGGAAGGAGCGATGCGACGTGCCAATTCTATGTTTTACTTTGGCCTTTTTAGCAATCTTCGCAATTTCTTTATGAGGGAATACATGAATAAATACATCCGCTTTCCAAGCTCTAATGGCTTCAACTCGACCTTGAACGGGTAACAGTTCGAGTTCATCATAACTGTGAATTTCATCGACCATTGGAAAGCACTCTACTATTGGGAGTGTATAGTTCCGACATAAGAAAATAAGTTTGCTAGAAGGGAAGCTCTCCTTAATCCAAGCGCAAATGGGGAGGGTTAACATCACATCTCCTATACTGTCCGTTCTACTAATTACAACGGTTTTATTCTTCAAATCAATTGTTTTGCTCACGATTCAATCGGATTAATTCTTTGTACTTTAAAATATTTGACTGAGCAGATATGTAGGCGATTTTAAATCCCATTTTACCATCTAAAAACCCCTTTTTAATGATGAACATTGAGACAAAACGTCCAAAGGCACTTATGTATGGTTTGAGAATACCAGCGCGCTTTCCTTGTGCATGAAATTTTTGCGCAGTAAGCAAGGAATACCTATCGGCGCGGGCGCTATGTTCTGTAAAACTGTAGTATGAATAGTGCAATAAATGTCCTTTCAATAATTGAGGCGTAGGATTACCTGTAACGACTAATTCTTCATGCACGTATTCTCCCTTCCATACAGAACATTCTTTAGGAAAAATGCGTGTTTTTAAATCTGGATACCAACCAGAATGTTTAATCCATTTTCCACAGTAATTGGTAAGCCGATTTATGGAGTAAACGCCTTTAAATCCTCGTTCCTTTTCGTATACTATGGCGCTTATCAATTCATCATCGGGGGCTTCGTCTGCATCTACTGAGAAAATATACGAGTGAGATGCCAAGCCGTTTAGAAAATTCTTAGATGATGAATATCCTTCCCAAACTCGCTGTTCAACTCGCACGCCTTTAGCCCGACAAATTTCGACTGTTCTATCCGTTGAAAAAGAATCGAGCACAACAATTTCATCTGCGACAGGCATCAATGCATCAATACATCGGCCAATATTTCGCTCCTCATTTAATGTAATGATCGTTGCAGATAGTTTATGCATTATTTCATCGTGTATTGAGTGTACAAAGATAATAGGATTTACAACTGCGTAAAATTATGAACTCATGACTCCTTCCCAAAAAAGGAATAAAAAAAGGCCCAAATTAAATTTGGTCCTTCCTTGCCGCCATAAAGTTCACAAGATGGCCCCCCAAAATACTTACCACTTCGTTTTGAACCCTGCAACTTTTTGCGATAAATAAAAATAGAGATAATGTCTACTTTTCAATTCGTCTATGTCTGAATAGTTTTATTTTTGCTGGAAAATTCATGTTATGTTGGAAATTACACGTATTCGCGCTGAAAAAGATGCTATTATTGAAGGTCTTAAAAAGCGTGCCGTAGATTATTCTAAAGAAATCGAAGCAATCATCGCTGCTGATGAACAATGGAGAGTCGTGAAAACAGAGCTTGAATCTATTCAAGCTGAAAGCAATCAAATTTCCAAAGAAATCGGTTTACTTTTCAAGCAAGGCAAAGTTGCTGAAGCAAATAAAGCAAAAGAACGAACAACCGTATTAAAAGAAAAAGAGCAGGTGCTGCGCGAATCCGTTGCTGAATGGGAACATAAGATTACCGATTTTTTATACCAAGTACCCAACGTACCAATCTCAACTGTGCCAGCAGGAAAATCAGAAGCAGACAATGAAGTCGTAGAAGAGGTCGGATTCAAGGTCACTTTTACCGGAGAAGCATTGCCACATTGGGAGTTGGCCGAAAAATACAACTTGATCGATTTTGAAATGGGTGTAAAAGTTACTGGTGCGGGATTTCCATTTTATACCGGAAAAGGGGCCAAATTACAGCGCGCACTGATCAATTATTTCTTAAATGAAGCTGAAAAAGCGGGGTATGAAGAGTTCATGCCACCACTTTTAGTGAACGAAGATTCGGGGATTGGAACAGGCCAGTTGCCTGATAAAGAAGGACAAATGTATCACGCTAAGGTAGACAATCTTTATTTAATTCCAACTGCTGAAGTACCGCTCACCAACATGTATCGAGATGTGATTTTACCGAACGAAGATTTTTCGATAAAAATTACCGGCTATACACCGTGTTTCAGAAGAGAGGCCGGTTCTTATGGTAAAGATGTTCGTGGTCTTAACCGGCTACACCAATTTGACAAAGTGGAAATAGTACGTGTGGAACATCCAAAAAATTCCATAGCGGCATTGGACGAAATGGTTCAACATGTAAAAAACCTACTCGAAAGTTTGGGGCTTCATTACCGTATTTTACGCTTATGCGGTGGAGATATGGGATTCACCTCAGCGATTACCTATGATTTCGAAGTCTACTCTGCTGCTCAAGAACGTTGGCTAGAAGTGAGTTCCGTTTCACTCTTTGAAACATTCCAAGCAAACCGACTCAAGCTACGATTCAAGACTGAAAGCAAGAAAACCCAGTTGTGCCACACTTTAAATGGAAGTGCTTTGGCATTACCAAGAATAGTTGCTGCGTTGCTGGAGAATCACCAAACACCAGAAGGGATTAAAATTCCAGCGTGCTTAGTTCCATATACAGGATTTGAATGGATTAAATAGATTATTTATAAGACAAGGAAAACGCTACCTTCGACTTCGATTGGTGGCGTTTTTGCTTTTGTTATTCGCAGAAATGCAATGATTGGATCCCTAAAAGCAAACTACAAACCAAATTACTGATTGGAAATTATCTTAAACAATTCGTCCAAATTTGGCGCGATTATCACCTCTATTCTTCGATTTTTAGCCTTGTCAAATTCATCTATCGGATGGTATTCTGAGCGTCCCGCAGCTGTCAAAATCATTGGGTTAATGGAACTATTAGCGGTCATGATATTAACAACCGCAGTCGCTCTCAATACAGATAATTCCCAGTTGTCTTTTGGATGAGACTTACTATTTAAAGCATCCGTATCGGTATGTCCTTCGACGATAATTTCTAGGTCAGTTTCTCCCTCAATCGCTTTAGCTAACTGAACCACGGCTGATTTCCCCTCCGGCTCAACAACTGTGCTGCCTGAGGCAAATAGAAGCTTCGCCTCTAAACTCACGTAAATTTTTCCATCGCGCTCATCAACTGTTAGACCTTTGTCCGCAAATCCTCGCAACGATTGAGCGATTCTTTGTTTTAATTCCTTGAATGTTTGATCTTTATGAGCAATCAGCTCTTCGAGCTCGCGAACACGCGCCTCACGGTCCTCCAACAAGCGTTGTTTGTTCAATAATTCTTTTTCAAGTGCCATCAATGCATCTTCTTTACGCTGGTTTTCAATAATTTGAGCTTCCAAATCTGCCTGCATACGCGCAACCTCTCGTGCATCCCTGTTCTTAATTTTATCCAACTGATCTTCCAAAGCATCGCAAGAACTTTTGATTTTAGAACATTCTGCTTTTAGTGAACGATATTCGTGGCCCATGTCGAGCGTGTCCTTTTTTAACGCTTTGAGTTCCTTATTCATAGTTTCCACACGGGCCTCTAGGGTCTTTGCCTTTGCTTCAAAATCTAATGATGAAGACTTGTATTTAACTAATTCCTCTGAGCACGTTTTTTCTTTTTCCAGCAATTCGTTGTATTTCTTAGCAGGAACACAAGCCGCGGCCAATATCGCTATCAATGTAAAAAAAAACAGTGTTTTCATCTTTGTTCGTTTTAAGTGTACTCCAACAACAAAGTTCAGCATACTTATCCCTCTTAGGGAAAAGGATTCACGAAATTTTAAACAATGGGTTATGGAAAAGATGATGGCAATTCAAAGAATCAGCTTAAGATTAAGAAAGTCGATGTTGAATCTAAAGGAAGAGAAATCAGAATGAGAAATTATATTCCGAAAATGAGCATTCCCATTGAAAAGTAAATAAACAAACCCACAACATCATTCATTGTAGTAATAAAAGGGCCGGTTGCTAGGGCTGGATCCACCCCATATTTATCCAATACTAAAGGAATAAGGGTGCCCAAAATGGCCGCAATAATGATGACTGTAAATAACGCTAAAGAAACAGTTAATCCGAGTAACGGAGTTTCTAAAAGCCATGTTATTACAAATATAACTACACTACATATGAATGCGTTCAACAAACCTAATAGCGCTTCCTTTTTAACTCGGGCAAGGATACTACTGAATTGATTCGAGCCGTTTGCTAAAGATTGTACAACTACCGCGCTCGATTGAACACCGACATTTCCCCCCATTGCTGCCACCAGAGGAATAAAAAATGCAAGCGCGGGGATTTGTCCTATTTGTAATTCAAAATTTCCTATGACTTGTGCCCCCAAAATCCCCCCAAACATACCAATGAACAACCACGGCAGTCTAGCGCGAGATAGGCGCCAAATGCTTGCTCCGGCTTCCACACTTTCCGAAATACCTGAGGCCATTTGAAAGTCCTTTTCTGCCTCTTCACGGATGACATCAACTATATCATCGATGGTAATTCTCCCTACTAATTTTTTTTGTAAGTCTACTACAGGAATAGAAACCAAGTCATACTTGTCCATGATACGCGCTACCTCTTCACCCGCCATGCTAGTGGTTACGGAAATGATATTCTCTTCTTGACATAAATCTCGAATTCTGGTCTTTGGACTCGAAAACAACAACGATTTTAAGGATAAAACACCCACTAAATGGTCTTGGCTGTCCACTACATAAATGGTGTACACCTTTTCCACCTCTTCCGCTTGGCGACGGAGCTCAATTACGCAACGATTCACCGGCCAATCTTCACGTGCCTTGATGAATTCTTTTTGCATCAATCCCCCAGCGGAGTCCTCATCATAGTTTAAGAGGTCGACAATCGAAGCGGCATCCTCTTCATCCATCTCCCCAATAATCTCTAATTGGCGAGCGAGCGATAATTCACCTAAAATATCTGCCGCATCATCTGAATCGAGATTCTCTAGTTGATTTGCAATTTCTTTAGCGGTGAGGGATTCTACAAAACGTTCCCGAACGTCTTCTTCCAATTCTAGAAGCACATCCGCCTGCTGATCTTCGTCAAGATATGAATAAATGAACTTTGCTTCCTCTAACTCTAACTCATCAATGATCTCTGCGATGTCAGCCGCGTGCAGTAAAATTACTCGTTGGTCGATATATGCAGTATTGCTTAACGCAATCGCCTCGCGAATTTCTTCCAAGAACTCTTTGGTTAATTCATACCGCATGAGGAAAAGTTTTCGGCAAAGTTAAGAAAGAAATATTGGAAGGGAAATTATTTTAATGTGCCAATATGCCTTTGATTGCATTCTGCTCACATTAAATGTATAAATTGTTCAATAAAAAGAAACACAACTTATATCAAAAAACGGTAAATGTCGAATTATTTCTCCTTCTCTAAATAGCACGTTAGCTCAATAAAATCATCTACCGATAGTCTTTCTGCACGTAACTCAAAAAATGGATGGTTAAGCTGAGCTACATCAACAAGACCCTTTAACCCGTTGCGAATTGTTTTTCGACGCTGATTAAACGTTGCCTTAACTACTTGGATGAAAAACGTTTCATCACACGGCAAAGATGTCCGCTCATTTCGGGTACAACGAATAACTCCGGACTTCACTTTTGGCGGAGGGTTAAACACCTGTTCATCTACCGTAAAACAATATTCAATGTCGTAATACGTTTGCAACAACACGCTTAAAATTCCGTACGCTTTCGAGCCGGGTTTCTCGGCTACACGTACCCCCACTTCTTTTTGAAACATCCCCATTATTTCAGGGATTTGATTACGATATTCAATACATTTGAACAGAATTTGGGAAGAAATATTATACGGAAAATTTCCAACAACTCCGAAGCTACCTTTACCCATCAGTGCGGTCAAATCCGTCTTGAGAAAATCAGTAGCATAAATTTTATTCTTCAATCCTGGGAAGTGCTCTTTCAAATATGCGACAGAATCTCTGTCTATTTCCATCACGTGAATGTCTAGCTCCTCGCGTTGTAGCAAAAATTCAGTCAGTGCACCCATTCCAGGACCAATTTCTAGGACTTTTGTACACCCTTCATCCCCCAGGTACCGATCCGCAATTTTCTTGCAGATATTTTTATCCGTTAAAAAGTGCTGGCCGAGGTGCTTCTTTGCTCTTACATTCATTCGTGATTGAATTCCTCAATAACCGAAAGTAGCGTTCTAAACGCAGCGAATTTACCAGCGAATCTTTCTGAGTGGTCTTGTTGAAGTCGAGGGGCGTGCTCCCTTTGATATTCATCATATTTTGCTTGAGAATAACAAAGGTAAGTAATGGCATATGTCAATCCTCCTTCTTCTTCCCCGTGCACCCGAGACAAGCGACTTTCTTTAAAATGGCCCGTTGCCATGACTTCTGGAATGTGTGTAGTCCGCATCCAGCTGAGCCATTCATCTTGAACGGCAGGGTCAATTGAAACAGTAACGTTGTAAAGAATCATACCACAAATTTATGAATTCTTCAATCAATAGTAGCTAGAATTTTTTGTTTCTATCTTTTCAGTTATCTTATTAATTTTGTAACGCTCGAAAACTAGGGATTGTATTTATAGGAATGAGCAAATTTCAGAAAAATGGATAGACGTAAACATAGAGAGATTGTAAAATCGGAAAGAGAACCCATACGTGTAGGGATTTCGATGGGTGATATTAATGGAATTGGTCCAGAAATAATCATTAAAGCGTTTTCCGATGTAAACATGTTGGCAGAGTGCACCCCGATTATTTATGGATCGACGAAAACCATCGCTTTCCACAAAAAAACAATCAACGATGAAGAGTTCAACTACCATCGTGTTGAGGATGCTTCGAAAGCACAACAAGGCAAAGTGAACATCGTAGCAGTATGGCAAGAAATAGTCGACATTAAACTTGGAGAGGCCAACGCTAATGGAGGAACTTATGCATTAAAATCACTTGAAGCAGCTACAAAAGATTTAGCCAGCGGTAAAATTGATGTGCTCGTTACCGCCCCGATATCCAAAGACACGATTCAACAGGCTGGATTTGAGTTCCCGGGTCACACAGAATACTTGGCAGACATGTCTGGAGTTGATGACGCGCTGATGATGATGGTTGCTGGAAACCTCCGTGTTGCGCTGGTTACCAGCCACATCCCTCTTAACGAAGTGGCTGCGGCCATAACGAAAGACAAAATCATTGCAAAGCTTAATCAGTTTGACGCAAGTTTAAGGAAAGACTTTGGCATTATTAAGCCGCGCATTGCCGTACTCGGACTTAATCCACACGCTGGAGAGCACGGAAAATTGGGTACAGAAGAATCAGACGTAATTATTCCTGCCATTCAACTTGCTAATAAAGAGGGTGTATTAACATTTGGACCATATCCGGCAGATGGCTTTTTTGGGTCTCGAATGATTGCAGAATTTGATGGTATTCTCTCCATGTACCACGATCAAGGCCTTACTGGATTCAAAACGATAGCATTCGAAGATGGTGTGAACTATACAGCGGGGCTGCCGATTGTTCGGACTTCTCCTGACCATGGTACCGCATTCGATATTGCTGGGAAAGGCATTGCTTCAGAACAATCAATACGCAGTGCGATATACCTAGCCATGGACATCTACCGAATGCGTCAATTTGTGAAAGAAATTACAGCAAACCCACTACAAAACATGTCGGAAAGACGGACCGATTCGGGAGAAAGAGAGCGTTAAGGAGAACTAACCACTCCTAAATTATAATTGAAATTAAAAAAAAGTGGTGGTTACTATTTATTTTTATAACTTTGCATCCCATTTTTGAACACTATGCGTTCGATAAAAGATTTTACTGTTCCGTATGAGGGATTAAAACTCGGAAAACACGAGTTTGAATTTCAAATTACGAAACCGTTCTTTGAAGAGTTAGAATATTCGTTAATTGAAGAAGGAGGTGTGTACGTCACAATGCTTCTTGAAAAACGAGAGACAATGATGGTGGCTGACATTACATTTGAAGGCTGGGTTGAAAAATCCTGTGACCGATGCAATGATCCGCTAAGGGTTAAAGTAAAATCCTCGAGTCAACTTATTTTTAAGTTTGACACTGAGGCAAGTGAAGACGAAAACCTCATTGTTTTATTGCCGAGTGAGTATCAACTGCATTTAGCGCCCATTTTTTATGAATTAATGGTGGTTGCCTTACCTTCACGCACGGTTCATCCAGAGGATGAGTGCAATGAAGAAATGCTTGACTTACTCGACGAATATTCTGGTTACTATGAAGATGAATCTGACGAGGAAAACGATGACGACATCGATCCGCGTTGGGAAGCTTTAAAAAAATTGAATTAAATTTAGATTAAAATAAGTACAAATGGCACATCCTAAGAGAAGAACGTCGACAACAAGACGTGATAAAAGAAGAACTCACGTGAAGGCGGTTGCAGGAAATATCGCAACTTGTCCTACTACGGGGCAACCACATTTATTCCACCGTGCGCACTGGCATGAAGGAAAATTGTATTACAAAGGGCAGGTTATCGCAGAAAAAGAAGTTGCGGTTTAATCATTCCGTAGTAGTGAATTAATAATTTTTCACTCCTAATGAGAATAGCTATAGATATTAGTGGCGGAGATTTTGCTCCTAGTGCGAACATGCTAGGAGCAATTCTTGCTCAAAAGGAGCTTCCTTCTGAAGTAAGGCTCGTATTAATTGGACGCGAAGAAGAAATTCTTGAAACGCTTGCCCAAGAGGACGTTGATCCGGAGCTTTTCGACATCGTTCATGCGCCAGATATCATCACCATGCACGATCACCCGACTCGTGCAATTCCTCAAAAACCGCAGAGTTCTATTTCTCTAGGCTTTCAGTTATTAGCCAATAAACAAATTCAATCCTTCGCTAGCACCGGAAACACGGGTGCTATGCTGGTGGGGTCCATTTATAAAGTCAATTCCATTCCAGGAGTTATCCGGCCATGCATCACTTCGTTGCTACCAAATATAGACGGGGGAAGTTCACTTATTCTTGACGTTGGTTCGAATGCAGACTGTAAGCCCGATGTACTTTACCAATTTGCCATTTTAGGTTCTTTGTATGCAAAAAACGTGTTGCAAATTGAGGCTCCAAAGGTAGCATTGTTAAATATAGGGGAAGAAGAGTCGAAGGGGAACTTATTGACGCAATCTACCTATAAGCTCATGGATGGCTCAGATGATTTTAACTTCATTGGAAACATTGAAGGAAGAGATATATTTACCGGCAAAGCGGATGTAGTGGTTTGCGACGGGTTTACGGGTAACGTAGTCTTAAAAGAAGCTGAGGGGCTCTATACTCTCATGAAAAAGCGAGGAATCCATGATGAATATTTCGACCGGTTCAATTATGAGAACTACGGAGGAACACCCATTCTTGGTGTGAACTCTGATGTCATTATTGGACATGGAATCTCAAATGACATTGCCGTTAAAAACATGCTGATTCATGCATATGATGTTGCAAGTTCAGAGTTGACAAAAAAAATTAAAGAAGCATTTAAATAATATGACGAAAATTACTGCAGCAATTACAGGTGTTCAAGGTTACGTACCCGAAAAAGTAATGACAAATTTCGATTTAGAAAAAATAATCGACACTACGGACGAGTGGATAACAACGCGCACAGGAATAAAAGAACGTCATATTCTAGAAAACGGAGCCACCTCTGATATGGGGGCTGCTGCTGTTCAGCAATTACTAGAAAAAAAAGGTGTTGATCCGTTGGAAATCGACCTGGTCATTTGTGGTACTGTAACCCCAGATCATCCATTTCCTTCCACAGCAAATATTATTTCCGATAAAACGGGGATGAAAAATGCTTGGAGCTTTGATGTGAGTGCTGCGTGTTCAGGTTTTTTATATGCATTAACTACAGGGTCTCAATTCATCGAAACCGGCAAGTACAAAAAGGTGATTGTTATTGGGGCTGATAAGATGAGCTCAATCATAGATTACGAAGACCGAGCAACGTGCGTTATATTTGGTGATGGGGGGGGGGCTGTTTTATTAGAGCCCAACACTGAGGGCCTCGGAGTTATTGACTCTATTCTTCATAGTGACGGTAGTGGACGTAAATATTTGGTTCAACCAGCAGGAGGAAGTTTAAACCCTCCGACACACGAAACAGTGGAAAAAAGAATGCACTATGTGCATCAAGAAGGTCAGGCTGTATTCAAATTTGCTGTTACCAACATGGCAGACGTATCCGCAGCCATTATGGAAAAGAATAACCTATCGAGTGATGATGTGAATTGGCTCGTTCCTCACCAAGCGAACTTAAGAATTATTGATGCAACCGCCAACCGCATGGGGCTTACAAAAGAAAAGGTGATGATTAATATTCAAAAATACGGCAATACAACAGCCGGAACCCTGCCCCTTTGCCTTTGGGATTGGGAAAAACAATTGAAAAAAGGAGACAACATTATTCTCTCAGCTTTTGGAGGAGGCTTCACGTGGGGAGCCATCTATTTGAAGTGGGCGTATAATTCATAAACTTTAGTATATTTACCCTCAAAATAATTTCATAATTATGAATCTAAATGAAATTCAAGACCTTATAAAGTTCGTAGCAAAATCAGGAGTAACTGAAGTTGAAATCGAAGAAAAAGATTTTAAGATTACGATTAAAACAGAAAACAAAAAAGCCAAAAAAGAGGAACAAACGATTTATGTTCAACAGCCAATGATGCAGCAAATGCCTCAGGTTCAACAGGCCGCGCCTACTCCTGCACCAGCAGAAGCTGCGCCAGTGCCTGCAACTCCGGCGGCTCCTGCACCAGAGGCTAGTGACAACTACATCACTGTGAAATCTCCAATGATTGGTACTTTTTACCGTTCACCTTCTCCGGACAAACCTGCTTTCTTTGAAGTAGGTGATACTATTAAGCCAGGAGATACAGTATGTATTATCGAGGCAATGAAATTGTTCAACGAAATCGAATCAGAAGTAGCTGGTAAAATTGTAAAAGTATTAGTAGATGATGCTTCTCCAGTAGAATATGATCAACCATTATTTTTGGTTGAACCAGCTTAAGTAATTAAACGTCTAACAAATTAACCCAACAGGCATGTTCAAAAAAATATTGATTGCCAATAGGGGCGAAATAGCTTTACGTGTTATTAGAACATGTAAAGAAATGGGCATTAAAACCGTCGCTGTTTATAGCACAGCAGATAAAGACAGTTTACATGTTCGATTCGCCGATGAGGCTGTATGTATTGGTCCACCACCCAGTTCCAAGTCGTACTTGCAAATACCAAATATAATTGCTGCGGCAGAAATCACAAATGCTGACGCCATACACCCAGGTTATGGGTTCTTATCCGAGAATGCTAAATTCTCAAAAGTATGTCAAGAACACAACATCAAGTTCATTGGGGCTACCCCAGAGCAAATTGATGGAATGGGAGATAAAGCGACCGCAAAAGCGACAATGATTGCAGCAGGGGTACCTTGTATACCTGGTTCAAAAGGACTTATTAAAGATCTCGCTGATGCAAAAGCTCAAGCTGCGAAAATCAAATATCCGGTTATCATCAAAGCAACCGCTGGTGGTGGTGGAAAAGGGATGCGCATTGTTTGGAAAGAAGAAGACATGCAAAAGCACTGGGATTCTGCTAAACAAGAAGCGGCGGCAGCATTTGGAAATGATGGTATTTATATGGAAAAATACATTGAAGAGCCACGTCACATTGAAATTCAAATTGCTGGTGATCAATTCGGAACAGTATGTCACCTTTCCGAGCGCGATTGCTCCATTCAACGACGTCATCAGAAACTGGTAGAAGAAACGCCATCCCCTTTCATGACAGACGCTCTTCGTAAAAAAATGGGAGAAGCAGCTAAAAAAGCGGCTGCTGCTGTGAAGTATGAAGGAGTTGGGACTGTCGAGTTCTTAGTGGATAAAAACCGTGATTTCTATTTCATGGAAATGAACACGCGTATCCAGGTAGAACATACGATTACAGAAGAAGTAATCAACTACGACCTTATCAAGGAACAAATCTTTATTGCTGCTGGTAAAAAAATTAGTGGTAAGGATTACTTCCCAACAATGCATGCCATCCAGTGTCGTATCAATGCGGAAGACCCGTACAATGATTTCCGACCATCACCAGGAAAAATTACAGAATACCACGAGCCAGGTGGCCACGGATTACGTATTGACACTCATGTGTACGCTGGATATGCCATCCCTCCACACTATGATTCCATGATTGCGAAACTTATTACTGTAGCACAAACACGTGAAGAAGCCATTCTTAAAATGCGTCGTGCGCTGGATGAATATATTATTGAAGGTGTGAAAAGCACCATCCCTTTCCATAGAAAATTAATGATAAACGAAGATTTCAACAACGGAGACTTCACCACTAAATTCATGGATAGCTTTGAATTTTAATCCAATAAAAAGCCCCGAAAGTATTTATGTTCGGGGCTTTTTTATTCAATACTTTCTTCACGGTGTCTAACGCACGGTGCTTCCTGGTTCTATTGCTGACTCAGGAGACACAAAGCATAATTTACCCTCACGGTTCTCCGCCATTAAAATCATCCCTTGAGATTCTACACCTCGAATTTTACGTGGTGCGAGATTCAGTAACACCGCTACCCGTTTACCAATTATGTCTTCTGGGGCATAGTGTTCTGCGATTCCTGAAATAATAGTCCGTTGATCAACACCTGTATCTACAATAAGCTGCAACAGTTTGTCTGCCTTTTTCACTTTGTCTGCATGAAGAATAGTTCCTATGCGAATATCCATCTTTGTAAAGTCATCAAAATCAATAAGGTCCTTTTGTGGAGCTACTGTTTGGGCTTCGGATGACTCTTTGGCAAAAAGTAATTCGTGCTCATGCTGAACCATTTCGTCATCAATCTTCTCAAATAAAATAGTCGGAGAATTGATCTTTGTTCCAGGTTTTATCAAAGAATCAACAGTCAGGCTTTCCCAATCACAACCATTCATTGCTAAAAACTTTCTTAACTTTTGCGCTGTATCTGGTAAGAAGGGCTCCAACAATACACTTAATCCACCCGTTATCTGCAATGCCACATACATTATGGTTTTAACGCGGTCTGGATCCGTCTTTTGCAACTTCCACGGCTCCATATCGGCTAAGTACTTATTTCCTAGACGGGCCAAATTCATCGCCTCACTCTGTGCTTCACGAATCTTATAGTTGTACAATAGACGTTCTATCTTCCCTGGAAATGCTTTCATCGTATCTAGTACCAAAAGATCTTGCGTCGTAAACGCGCCGTGCTTAGGAATTATTCCTTCATAATATTTATGCGTCAACACCAATGCTCTGTTTACAAAATTACCCAACACATCTGCAAGCTCATTATTCACTCTGTTTTGGTATTCTACCCATGTAAACTCACTATCCTTACTCTCAGGAGCGATTGCCGTTAATGTATATTTCAGTTCGTCAATTTTTGCCGGGTAACGCTCCAAGTACTCATGCAGCCATACTGCCCAATTACGAGAAGTAGAAAACTTATCTCCCTCCAAGTTTAAAAACTCCGATGCTGGCACATTGTCGGGAAGTATAAAGCCCCCGTGTTCTTTCAAAATAATAGGAAAAATAATTGCGTGGAAAACAATGTTATCCTTACCGATAAAATGAACGAGTTTGCTGTCACCCTTCCAATAGTCTTCCCAATTTTTATTATTATCGAGCGCCCATTGTTTCGTTGCTGAAATATATCCAATCGGTGCATCCAGCCATACATATAGCACCTTTCCCTCTGCGCCGTCTATCGGAACTGGAACTCCCCAATCTAGGTCTCTTGTCATCGCACGCGGTTTGAGCCCGCCATCGATCCAACTCATGCACTGTCCCACAACCTGATTTCTCCATTTCTTTGGGTCGTGTTGTTGCTTCCCATCTAAAACACCTTCTTTAATCCATGGTCTTAACCAGCCTTCATGCTTTTCCATCGGCAAATACCAATGTGACGTATCCCGCATTTTTGGGGGCTTACCACTCAATGTTGATAACGGATTTATTAAGTCTGCGGGACTCAAGGAAGATCCACATTTCTCACACTGGTCGCCGTAAGCCGAGGCATAGTGACAATTTGGGCACTCACCCGTAATATATCGATCCGCTAAAAACTGGTCGAACTCTTCGTCATAAAACTGCTCACTTTTGAGTTGTGTTAATTTTCCTTCAGCATTCAATTTGGTGAAAAACTCTTGGGCAGTTTTCTTGTGCAGCTCCGAAGAGGTTCTATGAAAGATATCGAATTGGATGTTGAATTTTTTGAAGGAATCAGCCAAAACGGAGTGATACTTATCCACAATCTCCTGCGGAGTAATCCCCTCTTTTTTTGCGCGCAAAGTAATCGCAGCACCATGCTCATCGCTACCGCAAATAAACGCGACATCGTGTCCTTTTAATCGCAAAAAGCGAACAAAGATATCAGCAGGAAGATAAACGCCTGCAACGTGACCCAAATGCAGAGGTCCATTCGAATAAGGAAGTGCGGCTGTAACTGTATAGCGAGCTTTCGTCATGAATATCAACTTTTAATCCCACAAAGATAGTTGAATGATTCTATTCTTAAAACATCGGCTACTCAGAAAGCTCCAATCGGTAATTAATTCCCTTTTCAACTGCCGGCAATCCTTCTTTTAACCAAATAGGAGCCGGCTCATTTAATAAATAATGATCGAAAAATTGCCGCATTCGTATGCTTAAGTCACGGCGATTAGCATCCTTCATTAAGTTGTGATCATCCCCATTGTAATTTAGCATCCAAACTGGTTTACCCAAACGCTTCATTCCTACGAATAACTCTATTCCCTGATACCACGGTACCGCACCATCCCCATCATTATGCATTATAAGCAATGGCGTTTGGACATTTGGTAGGTGGAATAACGGCGAGTTTTCTACATAAAGCTCCGGTGCTTCCCAGATGGTTTTACCAATTCTACTTTGCGACTTCTCGTATTGAAACTGCCGATTTAAACCACTTCCCCATCGAATCCCTCCATAAGCCGAAAACATATTACTCACCGGAGCCCCCGCCATTGCGGCCTTATACCTTGTCGTCATGGTAATCAATTGAGCAGTTTGATATCCTCCCCATGATTGACCTTGCAATCCCATTCTCGTAGAGTCGATGTTAGGATACTTTTTTAGCACCTCATCCGTACCACTCATTATACAATCGTATGCCCCACGTGCTGGATATCCGGCATCATATCGGATGTCTGGCATAAACACAATGTAACCTGCAGACGTGTATTCTGTTGCATAAATAATTGAGGCCGTAGGCTTTGGTATGTAGTGAACATTTTTACGGTCGGCATACAATTCATAAAAATAAACGATCATTGGATAGTCTTTATTCGGGTCAAAATCATCTGGTTTATACACGAGTCCCTCCAAGTCCTTTCCTGCGTATGACTTCCATGAGATCAATTCTACCGTGGGCCAGCGGTATTCTGACTGTTGAGGATTTGCTGAAGATATCTTTTGCTCAGATTCGAATGTTGGAGTGGTTACATACACATCAGGGTAATCCGTTACGTTCATTTTTTGATACATCACAGTTGATCCATCTTCAGATTGCTTAATGTTCAGTAATTTATGCGGGGTATCCAACAATTGGGTCAGATCATTCATCCGTTCGTTCTCCTCTAAATGATAAATACGCTCATCTTTTGTTCCTTTGTCAAACCCTTTAATGTAGGCTCTCTCCTTATCAACAAAAACACTATCACCGTCCCAACTCACCATGCGAAGTTCTGTATTCATATATTTGCCACGACCTACAGTTAAACATTCAAGGGTCTTTGCTTCCAAATCATACTCCCATACATCAAATTCTGAATGTAGAATAAATGACTTTTCGTATTGTGTATAGCCTAACGGACGAATAGGAGACGGATCGTGCGGCATTCCATTCACGTCTTCTTCCCACACCTCTTTGTTTTCTATAAAACAAGTAATACAATGCTCTTGACCAGTTTTTAAATCTATCAAACGAAAGCTTTTCGTTGAGTTATCATAATACACGAAATAATTCCCCAAGGGAGATAATCCATCTGCGTAACCCACTTTCTCCTTGATTAACTCTGCTTTTCCAGAGGCCACGTCGACACGATAATAATCTCTCGGCCAAGGATAGTTCCAATTGTATGTTTTCTCGTAACGTATTTTGCTGGTTCCTTGCGCGTAATTTGAATTTCCCTTATTTAACATCGAAACAGAAAGCGTATCGTCTTCAAGTACTACCAAAACATTGGTCATAAGATTGATAGCCGCCAAAAACGTCTTATTTTCTTCGCGTCTTCGTCGTAGCAACTGCTGCGGCTGCAGCTGATGATCCTCATAATGCCAGATGTCAAGTTTTGCTTTTTCAGAATCTAATAAGCTATCCTTTTCTTCTTGTTTCGGTGGTTCTTTTAATCCGAGAAATAGTCGTTTTCCGTTTTGCGAAAAATAGGGCGCAGTAAAGTTACTTGCTGATAAACCCTCCGGTAAATCTGCTCGATTCGTGTCCACATAAAGTTGTGGAGAATCTGTTGTTAAATCCCATAAATAAAGGTCATATAACTTATTTTTACTGGTGTCTTGAGAGGCTAAAAACACCATTTTAGTCCCCTTTTCGTTAAAGCTATATTTTCCAAAGGCATGAAAAGAAGGTGAGGTATTCTGTTGCTTGTTCTTCATGTCCAAAGTGTGTAAAAGCACACTGTCTCCTTGCTTCCGCTTGAATATTGTTGTAAACATCAAGAATTCTCCGGTTTCATCAAATGAATATTCGGCTACGTTTTTAAACTCTCGTGTACTCCCTTCAGACGTATTCAACAACGTAAGCAATGTGCCATCTGATTTTACAGAGGAAACAATTGGTTTTTTCTTCTTGAATAAGCACTTCTTTTCTTTTTTCGAAACACTTTCTTCTTTACCGTTCTCATGCGATAAATATGCTAACCAACTGCCGCTTTTCGACAATGTGAATGACTTTATTTTGGGAATTTTAACCAGACTATCGTTCGATAAATATAAAATACCCAAAGAATCTTTAACCCATTTATCTTTTTTCACCTTCTCCAGCTCTAGCGTTCGTAAAGTATCATAGCCGGGGTCTATCAAAAACACAAAAACGTCCTCCGAAGGACTTACTTCACCTCTTTTTCCACGTGGAATCGAATCCAGTTCGCTTTTACCTCGATCATAGATATACAAAATTCCATCTCCTCGATGAGGATTCAACTCGTAATGTACGAAGTTTCCATGGGCAGAAGGAGTTGCTTTCGCAATAGACTTCCATTGACTGTAAACAGTATGATCGATTGTTTTTTTCTGCCCAAAGACGAATGAAATTGAAACTGTCAGGAAACAAGAAAATACATATTTCATAGACGAACTGATTTGATTTTTCGATGATAAGAATACGAAAGATTTTTTAATCTATCTCCATGCCAACCATTTGTGATGGCGTTACGTTCCTTACAACTAAACAAAGAATCTTTTAAAAAAGAACAGGATAGTTTTGGAATAACTTTTCGTTATCCAAGGATTGTTTATATTTGTTAACAAATCATTAATTAAGCTATGAAAAAAATTTATTTAAGCGCTTTAACCCTTGGTCTTGGGGCTTTAGCATCTGGGCAGGTAAAACAACCAGCTTTAAATTCTGCGGTTAGCAAGGCAAAGCCTGTTAACGCAACAACTCAAGCCCCAGGTGAAAAAGCCTTAGGTGTAGTAATTTGGTCGGATGATTTCTCTTCTGCTGCAGGTTGGACAATCGACAACAACGGTGTTACCGGTGCACAATACGGTTGGAATATTGATGCTGTAAATGAAGGGTGGAATAGTGTTAGTGGGGCCAATGACCCTATTGCTTCTCCTTCTGGAGGTGGTTTTGCCGAGGTAAATAATGGAAATGCGCCAAATAGCGGTGAGGAAATCAACGTGGTTTACACGATGACAACAGCTGCTCCACTTAACATTACAACTTTAGGTGGTGACGAATTTGTAAATTTAGAATTCTACCAAAGTGGTGCGCATTTTAACGATGACCAATACGTAGAAATCAGTACTGATGGAACGAACTTCGTGCGTGTTTATGACAACTCAGGAAAAGAAGTATTATCTGTTTCTGGAGGTTCTGCATATCCAAACCCAGACTTTATTCAAGTGAATTTAACTCCATACTTGAGTGCAAATCCTGGCGACATTTGGATTCGTTTTGGATGGACTTCTGCTTTCCCTACTAACCAAACTCTTCCCGCTTGGATTACTTATGGATGGCAAATTGATGATATCGCTTTAAGAACATTATCTGATAATGATATCGAGTTGTCAGGATTGTACTACGGGTCTGAAGGGTTATACTACCACCAAATTCCTGTAGCGCAAATTGCACCAATTGATTTTTCTATCGTGGCTTTCAATAAAGGATCACAAACTCAAACTGGTGTTACATTAACGGCTAATGAAACTGGAGGGTCTGGTTTTTCATCTACTTCTGCTCCTGCAGCGATTGCATCATTAGACACTGCTACATTAATTGCAGGTCCATTTACTCCTTCAGGAGTTGGAACTTACTCTTTTGATTTTGCTTATGCTGCTGATGCAACAGATGATGTTCCTGCGAACAACGATATCAACGCTGCTGGTTACGATTTCGAAGTAGGTCAAAACATCTATGCTCGTGATAACGGAACTCCATCTGGTTCTTATAACTTCGGGGGAATAAATCCATTTGAATTCGGCAACCTTTATGACATTTTCACAACTGCTGATTTGACAGCTATCAATGTTCGTTTAGCAACTACCAGTCCAGTTGGAATGGAAATCATTGGTAAAGTATACGACTTATCTACAGGTGATTTCGTATTCTTTGGTGAAACTGATCCATACACCGTAGAAGCTGGTGATCCAGGTACTGAGTTAGTATTGCCTTTCAGTGCTCCACTTACGTTAACTGCTGCTGCTCCATACACCACTTACCTAGTGGTTGTTGGCTCTTTTGAGCCAGGATTAGCCATTAGCACTGCGGGGTCATCTGCACCACAGACAACGTTTGCATATGATATAAATGCTGATATTTGGTATTACTCAACTTCAACTCCTCATGTACGCTTAAACTTTGACCCAATAGTTTCATTATCTGAAACTGATGCAAATAATTTGACCGTATCCACTTATCCGAACCCAACTGCGAATTCAACTATTGTTGAGTACACATTGCAAAATGCAAGCGATGTATCTTACAAGTTAGTAAATGCTGCTGGACAAACGGTAATGTCAGCAACAGAAAATAATGTTAAAGCTGGTTCAAACCAGATTAATGTTGATGCTGCTGCATTAGCAAATGGTATATATCACTTTACCATCTCAACAAACGACGGAACAGTTACTCGTAAAATTGTTATAAGCAAATAAGCTTGATACTAGTTAAAAAAAAGGGGGGTGAATTAATCACCCCCCTTTTTTTTGTTACTAAATGTTTCTATAGTGTGTCTTTATCTAATGCATTCCACGTTACAATAACCTTACCAGTAGATGCCCCTGACTCCAATAAATGGTGTGCCTGTGCTAGCTCATCGGAAGAAAAAGAGGCACCAACCTTGGGGGATATTTCTTTGGTCCTTGCTAGTGCTACAACAGCATTTAAACACCGGTGTAAAACCATCGGTTTCTTATCCGCTACTTTCAACATATTTACGCCCAATACATTCTTTGAACGCATCATTAAACCTATCGGAATAATAACCCCCATTTTTCGAACGAAATTCAAAGTAGATAATATCCCCCATTTCTTTCCTGAACGTTCACTCCCTCCAAATAACACGACTCTTCCACCAGAACCCGTAAGTTTCCAATCTGTCTTAAACGTGCTTCCAGCAACAGGATTGAACGATACATCTATTCGATCATTCTGAATGTGTTCTAGAATAGCAGAACTATAATCACTTGTTTTATAGTTGACCACAAAATCAGCTCCTAACCCCTTCAGATAATCTATTTTAGCACCACTACCAGTTTTGGCAATTACATAGGCTTTGTTCGCTTTAAGCAACTGAATCAATGCAGTTCCTACTCCTCCTGCCGCAGCATGAACTAATACTTTTTCTCCCTCATGGATGTTCAGTAAATAACGGGACATGTAATATGCCGTCACGTATTGAGTAGCCAAGCACAAAGCCTCTCCTGCGTCCATTTCACTAATGTCAGCAACAGCGAGGATGTTTGTATTCACCGCTCGTGCATAGCCCCCAAACCGTGTAAACGCAACTACACGTTTACCAAACCAAGAGGCGTCTACATTTTTTCCAGTCTTCGCGATTGTTCCGACCACTTCATACCCAATCACTGCTGGCAATGGTGGGGCCTCTCGATATAAACCTCTTCGGGCCATAACATCGGCATAATTCAAACCAAAACTCTCAACCGATATTTGTACCTCATCTTCCGCAGGATTATGAAGTTCGATGACAGCCAATTGAAATGAGTTGAACGCATCACCTCGCTTCACTAACTGAAATGCTTCTGTCTTCATGTATATTTATTTATTAGCGTCAATAACAACTACAATTTCTCCCTTTGGTGGATGCTCATCAAAATGAGCTATGATTTCAACGGCTGTTCCTCTTAAAAATTCCTCATGGATTTTGGAAAGCTCTCGGGCAACACATACCTGACGTTCCTCACCCAAAAAATCCTGAATTTCTTTTAAACATTTTACAATGCGGTGTGGCGATTCATATAAAACAATTGTTCGTTGTTCATCAGCCAATTGCTTCCACTTTGTCTGTCTTCCTTTTTTGTGAGGTAGAAACCCTTCGAAAACGAAACTATCCACGGGAAATCCGCTACCTACTATTGCTGGAATTATCGCTGTGGCGCCGGGCAAACATACCACGTCAATTCCTTGTGTATAACACTCCCGCACCAATAAAAACCCAGGATCGGATATCGCAGGCGTACCCGCATCGCTTACTAAGGCAACCGCTCGAGCTGATTTAATCCGATCAATATGCCCTTGTAAAGCCTTGTGTTCATTGTGAATATGATTCGCTATCAATTGATTTTGAATTTCATAATGATTTAATAACTTCTTAGTTGTGCGTGTGTCTTCAGCTAAGATAAAATCGACCTCTTTTAACAGACGGAGCGCGCGGAGCGTAATATCCTCCAGGTTACCTATGGGGGTAGGAATAATATATAATGTACTCATTTAATTGTTCTGTGTTTAGGACTATCGTGTTAAGACCACGTAATCATCTAAAACGGTTTTTAAAAACGTGAGTTTCTTTGGTGGTGTTTCCTGTAGACCCAACTCAGCGGCTGTTGTGTCGGCTAATGCTACAGCAAAAATCTTCGTTTCTTCATTCTGGTATTTCTCCACTCGGCCAATCGTACGTTTGATCAACATCATATCCTCATCCGTGAATTTGGTTACACCAGGATAGGTGGCTACATGGTTTTCATTTGTCTTAATGCTCAAAACGTCTCGTATGGAATAATCTCTAAGCGGATGCTTTCGAATCACAATCGTATTCGACATGAATCCACCGATCCGCTGAGATCGGTTTGAAATCAAGACAAACAGCCCATCTACAAATATATTGACCAACGCTAGGAAAAATCCAATCCCGAAGAAATTGAGAATATAAAACTCTACCGGACGAAACAGCCAACGTGTGAAATAATCCTTAAAGGTAGCGTTATCCCCTGTCGCCTTAACAACACGAATACCTAATGCCAGCTTTCCAATTGTTTGTCCCTTCGTTAGATACTCCATCAAAGGTGTATATAATAGAAAAGGAAGATAGACAATCACGTAAAACATAGCCATCCAAAAATCGTACGAATTCCCTTCCACATCATAGAAATTATACGAATTAATGAAAACCATAGCAATGATAAACGACATTAAGCCAAAATATACCACCAATACCACCACATCCAACACCACTGCTGCCAAGCGCTGAGCGAGAGAAGCTAATTCGAGCTCAATCTCAATATTTTGGTCTGTTTTTACCGTTATTGTTTTCACCCCTTACACGTTACGCACTCTCAAAAGTAATTAAATTTTGGGCTTTCAAACAAGTGATCAAGTTCTTATTTCGGGAGCTGATTGGTAAGTAGTTCCCGTTTCACATAATTTAATGCTTGTCAATCGTCCATTTTACTAAAAAAAGATACCTTTAACGTCGTACGGGATGAAAGAAACTACCTTCATAGCACAAAATAAAGAGAAATGGACGCGATTTGAGAAAATGCGCAACTCGAGTGCCATGGACCCAGAAGAGTTGGGACATTTGTACTCTGAAATCAGTAACGACTTGAGCTACGCAAAAACGTTTTATGAAAAACGGACAGTTCGAGCTTATTTAAACGGTTTAGCGCAGAGCATTCATGCAAAGCTCTATAAACAAAAAAGAGAGCCGTTTAAGTCTCTGTTACAAGCTTGGACGACCCATATTCCGTTGGAAATTTATAAAGCTCGAAAAAATCTTCTTTTCGCCCTAGTAATGTTTCTTCTTTGGGCCGGAATTGGAGTGATTTCGTCTTATTTCGACCCGGACTTTGCGGAGATGATTCTAGGAAGTGGTTACATCACCACTACCGAACAAAATATTTTACAAGGAAACCCCCTAGGAATATATGGAAATGAGTCACAAACCTCTATGTTTTTTTCCATTACGCTGAATAACATTGGTGTAGCATTGAAATGTTTTTTCGCTGGAATACTATTCTCCATTGGAACACACATTATTCTTTTT